>Ga0315900_10000636_pt1 | contig 59743 bp, 44 predicted proteins | sample LakEriMetagenome_FD_203521 | JGI IMG/M metagenome (GOLD analysis project Ga0315900, IMG submission 203521) | Freshwater fungal communities from buoy surface, Lake Erie, Ohio, United States - Buoy 12 MA114 | ecosystem: Environmental > Aquatic > Freshwater > Lake > Lake biofilm | place: USA: Lake... | reverse complement strand
GTTACAGCACTATGCCGCTTCTTTCTTCTTGTTGTTGACATCCCCAAAGATAACTAATCCTAACAAAAAAAAAAACCGCCTCACAAGGTTACTTGTGAGACGGCCTCATTTTCTTGGAGAGAAGGCATCGACTTATGCTTTTACAATCTTTTACCGGTTGTTTACCAGGTTTAACCTGGGTAATTGGGTATGGCGAAGAAGGACCCTCTAACTTTGCGCAATAATTATCTAAACGGTTATTCTTATATGGCGCTGAGGCTTATTTATCTTTTACTATTCCTTCCTGTTTTGATTAATTGTCAGCACGAAAAAAAAATAGAATCCTCCACCCTCCTTATCCGATCAATTGATTTTGGTCGAACCTGGCAGGATATAAGTATTGGTTTGCCATCTGGTTGGGAAGCAACTTATATCTATGCGGGCAATGACGAAATAATAGTAGGTTCGGAGCGTGATTTATTTAGAAAACGATTGGCTAATGAGAGTGGTGGCTGGGATAAAGAATATGTTATTCAGGATCATCTTGGTGGAGTGCTGCCGGGAAAAAAGGGGGTGTATATTTATGATTTTTGGACGGGGTTATTACAAGAAGGCCTGAGAGGGACAGGAATATGGGAGCCCCAATACAAAGGGGTTTCAAATGGTATAGTTCGAACCGTTTTGGAGGTGTCCGACAAACAAGTATTGATTGGAGGGGACAGTGGAATTTATAAATCAGAGGATGGTGGGGCTAGTTGGAGGCCAGTGTTTGATTCCACACTAATTACTCATATTCTTATCAAAGAGGGGGTTTTGATTGCGGGTGGTAGTTCAGGGGTTTTACGCTCATTGGATGGTGGTGAACATTGGACCTGGGTGTTAAAGGATTTAGGACCTGTACGAAAGCTAAAAATAATGGGTGATCAGCTTGCCGTGGTTATGAATGGGGTGGGTTCATGGGAGGAGCAGCTCAAAGTATCCAGCGGGTCTGCTAATAGCCTGCTTTTTTCAGATGATTTGGGGGGTAGCTGGAGGTCTATGGAAGGTGGATTGTTGGCTGACCGATTGCTTTACGATCCTGAAAAAGAAGTTAAGGCGAAGTTTATTCATGATATTATCCAAACAGAGCAGTATTTGTGGTGCAGCCATGATACGGGTATCTCGCGCTCGGCTGATGGTGGAAAAACATGGGAGTTGATTTTACCAATTGAATATGGGCAGCTGTATGGATTTGCTTATCATAATAATGTTATCTATGTGACGAAGGTTGGAGTACTTGGAGGATGTTGAATAAAATATGGGTATATTTGAGGTATGGTAGCTCTGAATAAAACAGGGAGATGGGGCTTGCTGGCGTTTTTACTGTTTTTCTTAATGATTCATGTGGGTTGTATATATGAAAAACGTTTAGAGCCAACGCAAGTTAATTTGGCTATACGTCGTGCTGTTGACCTTCTATTGAGGGATGCAGGGGACAGTGTCAGTCTAATACCTCCTGTTTTACATTCGTCTGAAGGGATATGGCGGGTTAGGGTGGATCATCCTTTTGACTATGATTTATTACCTAGGGTGCTTCAATCTTCTTTTGAGGTCTATAAGATTCAAGAGCATTATGAGGTAGCACTTCGCCATTGTCAGGACGATATTCTTGAGTTAGGCTTTAACAAAGTAGATGCACAAAGCGGGAAATGGATTCCTTGTCAGGGGCGGGAAGGAACTTCTAACTGTTACGTGGTTGAAGTAATTTTTCCAGAAATAAAAAATAGCCTAGGTGCAACAATTGGATATCTTTGGTTAGCTGCTGGCGTTTTTTGCTGCGTTTTTGGGTGGTTAATATTTCGCTGGTTAACGGGAAAGACTATTCAAACAGGCAAGGAGCTATTGGTTTTTGGAAACTCTACTTTTGATGTTAACGGACAACTATTGAATAGTGGTGGAGAGCAGTATTCACTTACATTCAGGGAGGCAAAATTACTTCAGGTGTTGGTGGTAAATATGGAGCAGGTAGTAGAAAGGGATCAATTGATTCAACTAGTTTGGGGAGAAGAAGGGGTGCAAGTAAGTAGAAGTCTAGACGTTTTTATATCCAGGCTTCGGAAAAAACTCTCTAATGATGACTCCATTTCGATTGTAGCGGTTCATGGAGTTGGTTATCGGTTTCAAAAACTAGTGTGAAAAGTTGTAGTTGAGGTGACGTAGTTGGTTAGCAAGGCGTATAATCTGGTAAGGAAGATTATTTACTGATCTGTTCTGGCATCCAAATTATATTTGAGGCCATTATAGGATTTTAGGACCACTTTTACGCTTCCCACAGATACAGGGGATTCAACTAGAACTGGAATTCTGTTGTTGTCATTGGCTACCCAAACGGTCATTTTGGAATCCTCTTTGAATACATTCCCGACGATTACCTCGGGTTGGAATTTAAGAACGTTAAATTTTCCCATCCCATGAATGCTTTTTTGATCTTCTGTACCTAAGTATTTCATAGTGAGGGGGTATTCTTCCTGATCCATAAAGATAGTAAATTGTTCGGCGGATCCATTTCCTCTTGCGGGGAAGTTTATGGTTCTCAAGAAATACAAGGTGGATAAGACGTCATATACTTTTGAGTGGGTGTGATGCTCTGTTTTGGTTTCTTTATCTCCCTGCTTTTTTGCTCTCCAGACAGTCATTTTGTGCGCTGGTTGGTTGAAGGCAATTTTCTCGAAAATGCGGTATTTTCCTTCGCTGATATCCCGTTCGGAATAATTTGGCAGAAGAGTGGATTTATCTACCCAGGAGTCGTATCGGTCATCTACCCGGTAGAACCATTCATAGGAGGAGTATGTTTTTCCAAAGGCTTGGTAGTGTAACTGAGAGCCTGCATCCCAAACTTTGAAAGTTACTTCACCTGCGGGCATCCAGACAAAGTTCCAGTTGTAATATACTTTGTACACGAGTTCCTCACCATGTTTGAATGGGAGTTCCTTGTCAATGTGTACGCTTTTTTGGGCGGTGCCATGAGCTACCAAGGTCAAAAATACTGCTAGCGCCAGGAAAGATTTTAGGCAGGTTTGGAGCGGGCTCATTTTTGTAGTTAACGGATTTGGAAATGTTGACGTAAAATAGGGAAACAGTTCCAATAAACGCTGGGATAACTAGATTTATTACCCAGAGTGAAAAAGTGGCTGCTAGAGCAGCCAGTTCATTGGCATCGAAATAGCCCCATAGAAATACAGCTAGATTTCCGCGGGCTACCAATCCAGTCAATGGAGGAAGTGGTAGGCTGGTTTGTAGTAAATAAAGAGAAAAAATGCCAGAAAACCCCTCGACAATTCCGGGGTTAATGTTAAAAAAGCGAAGTAAGAAGAAGTATTGTGATGAATAAATGGCATATCTGACGGCGGCCCAGCCCAAAATTTCGGCACGTTCTTTTCGGGTAAACCGCAGGAAAAGCTCAACTCGTATTTTATTAAGGTAGGGAATTTTTTTAAGTTGTGGCAGGCGGGTTTTTAGCCAGATGATTACTAGGTCCAATTTGAAGTATATCCAAAGCATGAATACAAACCCCAACGTTGCGAAGAGAACGACTGCAATACCCGAAGTTGCCTCGACAATCTGAAAGTGAGACAGGATCCATATACTGCCGATGGCACCCATACCTAGTAAGACCATGTACTGGCAGAAGTTACCGATTAAGTTGGCGACAACAGCAAACCATTGATTTTCTGGACGGACATACAGGATACGTCCTCCGTACTCTCCTACTCTATTGGGCGTAAAAAGGGAGAAGGTTACGCCAGTGAAAACCGCCAAGAGGGCCTTTCGCCTTGAGAATGGTTGGAACTTTGCAATAAACTGATGCCACTTTTTTGTTTCGGCCATCCAGTTTAGGGGCATCAGGAGGGTTGCTAGGAGAAGCCATAAGACATTTGCTCCATGAAGCTGATGCAAGAAGGTGTCCCAAATTTGTTGAAGATTGTTTCTACTAGTCAGCTCAAAATACAGCACAAGTAGTAAAAGGCTAGCCACCCCAGTCTTTACTAAGAGACCTAGCCACTTGTTATCAGAGATAAAGGCACCCGCTTTTATGATTACTTTTTGTGTGAAGTGCATATTGCTGTTGCAAAGGTACGGTATAATACACTGAGTTGTCGGAAGCTGGCTGTGTTGGATAGAAGATAAAAAAGATTGAGATAGCTAGTTAGCGTTGTGATTTAATGCAAACAGCTGATTTTTGTGTTGGGTCAAACATTAAGGCTGTACCTTTGTTTCTAGGAGAATAAATAATAATAAAAGTGAAGAAAGAATTAACGGATTTGTTGGACCGGGCGCTACGGTCTGATTGGTTGACACCAGAAGAAGGGGTGGCTTTGTTTGAAGGGGCTCCAACTGCAGATTTAATGTTTGTGGCGAATCGGTTGAGAAAGGAGCGTGTCCCTGGTAATAAGGTAACATGGATTATTGATCGAAATTCGAATACCACGAATGTGTGTATTGCAAACTGTAAGTTTTGCAATTTTTATAGGAGGCCTGGTCACGACGAGGCCTATATTACTAGTATTGATGCTTACAGGCAGAAGATTGACGAGTTATTTGAGTTAGGTGGAGAACAATTGTTGTTACAAGGGGGGCACCATCCGGATCTTGGTTTGGCGTTTTATACTGATTTGTTCAGGAAATTAAAGGAGTTATATCCGAGCTTAAAGCTGCATGCCTTAGGTCCTCCGGAAATTGCCCATATTTCCAAGTTGGAAGGGATGAGTCATTTTGAGGTGTTGAGGGCTTTACAGGAGAGTGGTTTGGATTCATTGCCTGGTGCGGGAGCTGAGATACTAAGTGATCGGGTTCGGAGGTTGATTTCAAAGGGCAAATGTGGAGGAGAAGAGTGGCTCAATGTGATGAGGGCCGCCCACCAGCTGAATCTAACGACCTCTTCAACCATGATGTTTGGGCATATAGAAACCAATTTAGAGCGTTTTGAGCACTTAGCAGCCATGCGTCAGGTTCAATCTGAAAAACCTGTTGGTTCAAAAGGGTTTATTGCTTTTATTCCTTGGCCATTTCAGGATGAGGATACCATTTTGAAAAAAATAAAGCGCGCTCGAAACGCAGTAACGGGGGATGAGTATGTTCGAATGATTGCAATGAGTCGTATTATGTTACCTAATATACAAAATATTCAAGCCTCTTGGTTAACCGTAGGTAAGCAGGTGGCTCAAATATGCTTGCACGCTGGTGCAAATGATTTTGGGTCAATTATGATTGAGGAGAACGTTGTTTCTGCTGCGGGTGCTCGGTTTCGATTTACTGCAGATGGTATTCAACAGTCCATCCGGGAGGCGGGGTATGAGCCTCAGCTGAGGAACCAGCAATATGAGTTCAGGGAGCTGCCTGTTAATATTAGACAGCAAGAGTTAGATCGTTCTTCTATGATTGTTGATTAATCTATGATTATTTTGAGGGGTAAATGATGCGAGTATTATCGCATGTATTCCCATGCAGTCTGGTAGCGCCCGTTTTTTTCGCAGTATTCTAGGAGGGCTTGGTAGAATTTATTATTTCCGATGGTAGACGAATCTCCCACCATCACGAGCAGTTTTTTTGCTCTTGTCATGGCAACGTTCATTCTTCTGTAATCGGATAGAAAACCGATTTCATTTTTTGTATTGGATCGAACCAGGCTTATGTAGATAACATCTCGCTCTTGTCCTTGGAATCCATCAATGGTATTGAGGGTAATGGGCGCGTATTTTTTCTGACTGCTTTGGTATGGGGCATTTGTAGTAGAGCGAACCATCATTTCTCCTAGAATAGGATCGTTTCTAAGGGTTTCTTCTAGGAAGTTTATTTGCTCTCTGTAGGGTGACAGGATTCCGATGTCAGGGTAATTGCCAGAGTGTTCAAAGGCAGCGATTAGTTGAAGGAGGTGCTCCCGAAGTAGGAGGGCTTCTTCTTGATTGTAGCGACTTTGCGCTCTTGCATTGGCGGTGGTTATCATTTTTTCTTCAAATCCACAGCCGGCTGTATCGACGAATACGACTGGGTCAAAGACGGTTAGTGTTTCACCGGCTTCATCCAGGCTAAGGAGTCTTCTTTCGCTGACGATCTTTGCGGCATTTAGCTGTCCCCCGTAGAACCAGTTGTTAGAGAAGTTCATGATGGCTTGGTTCATTCGGTACTGAGTTTGTAGGAGGAAGACGCGAGTTGGAAGGAGTGTGATTGCTCGTTCAATAAGCGTTTGATTAAAACCGCCTTTAGCTGCGTCGCGCGATTTTACAGTTGGAGGGAGTTGGAATGGGTCACCTGCTAGAATGAGCCTACTGCATTTAGCGATCGGTATCCAGCAGGCTGGTTCGAGAGCCTGTGCTGCTTCGTCTATAATACAGGTTCTAAATTTGTATCGATTTAATATTGGATTGGCGGCACCAACGAGGGTGCAAACGATCGCGTTAGCCCCTGAAAGTATTTCATCCACTAGTCTGTCTTCTAATGTTTGGGCCCAAGCATCCAACTCCTTAGCCTGTTCTTTGAGTTGGTTTCTTTCTCTTCTTTCTTCACTGCCAAATGTACGCTTGAACCGTAGTGCTTGTCGGCGGTATTCTGCGGCTTGAAGTTTTACCTTACGTATGTTTTTACTTTCCGGGTGGTTGGATAACAAGGCTTCCAGCGTGTGTTCCATTACTGCATCGTCTACACGGCTTATATTGCCTATTCGAACGACCTGTAGTCCTTTTTCGGCGATTCGTTCGGTGAGTAGATCGGCTGCGGTATTGCTTGGTGCTGTAACTAAAATGGTATTTTCGCGTTGGGCGAGTTGCTGTACGGCTGCTACAACGGTGGTTGTTTTGCCTGTCCCGGGAGGTCCGTGAATAATAACTATATCCCTATTAGCTAGTATTGCCTCGATGGCTGTTTGTTGGGAGGAGTTAAGCTCGGACGGTGATCTGTCGTCGTTTACGGGGGACAGTGGAGGTGCTTGGTCTTCTGGTTTCGGTTCAGTTAGTAGTCTTCGAAATTCAGAGAGGCGATCGCCTTTTGCTGAGATCACCCTTGAGAGTGCCTGTTCCATTTCCCGATAGGTCCTATCATCGAAGAGCATGTCTACTCCAAGTAGTCCAAACTCGATCCAGTCTGGAACTTCTTTAGAGTTGAGGACAATTTTCATTTTATTTCGCTCAATGAAGTTGATTACCCCCGTTTTTTCTGGACTGTTTACATGGGCGGCTTGAGAGAAGAACCGAACGGACATTCCACTACGCAATTGGTGTGGTTGGTTTAGGTTATTAGTTCGTTCTACTACGATAAATGCTTTTTCTCCTAGGGCAAATCCTGCCTGAATTACTTTAAGGGGGTACCAGGTGTAGCCCTCTCTGACTCGCTCTTGGAGAGGGCGTTGCTGGACTAACTGAATAAATTGAGCTAGGTCCTCCTCTTTTTCTTGTTGGAGGAGGGATTTTAATGTTTCAAAGTGCTTCATGTTGAACCGAGGTTAGGTTACTCCTCTGTGGTTCTCAAACGAGCGATGGTTTCTGGTTGCTCGAGGAGCTCTTGCATGAATACGAGCATAGTTTTGAAGTTGTCAGGGTCATCGGTCCAGATGACGCATAAATCTTCTTCTGATTCTCCGATCATTTTTGATTCAAGGAAAGGGTTTTGCTCTTTAATGAAGGCCCTGATGATATCTTCCCATTCATAGCCATCAATGTCATCGTACTCATCAAGGATCGGGAAAGAGGCTTCGTAGCTAATTTTATCCAGTCCTTTGTAGTGAGTTTCTTCTACCGTTATTAGGAATGGTTCGAAGAGGTCATTTTCCCAAAAGCCTTCGTCTTTCAGAATGATAAGCAGGTTACTGGGGAATTTTAGGTTTTCAACCTTTTTCATTACGATAAAATGTCTGTTGTTTTTGTTTGCAAACGTACGTGAAAAAAAGTATGTTAGGATAGTAATTCTTCTATATCTGCTCTAGTGAAGGCTGGTATTTCTCCTTCGGCGGCAAATAACGCTTGTCCGAGTGATTTTTTTCGCAATTGCATTGCTCTAATTTTTTCTTCGATTGAATTGCGGCTAATAAATCGGATGGCGTGGACCGATTGTTTTTGGCCGATTCGGTGAGCTCTCGCGATAGCTTGATCTTCTGCTGCGGGGTTCCACCAAGGGTCTAATAAGAAGACATAACTAGCGGAGGTAAGATTAAGGCCGACTCCACCAGCTTTGATTGAGCAAAAAAACGCTTGTATTTGCTTGTTGTTTTGAAAGGTATGAATGATGCCTTCTCGTTCGGAGGCAGGAGTGGATCCGGTGAGCCAGCAATAGGGTATTTGTGCCTGGTCGAATTGCTTTTTATAAAGCTGGAGGTGTTTGGTAAAGCTACTAAAGAAGAGCACCTTGTGTCCATCTTTTTGGAGGGTTTCCCATTGGGCCAAGACGTCTTCTATTTTTCCTGCATCACCTGAATATTGATCATTTTCCAAGATGGGGTGATTAGCTATTTGTCTCAGTTTTGTTAGGGACTGAATAGCTAATAGTCTAGTTTTGGGGTCATCAAACAGTTGTAAAATTTCATTTCGGACTGCAGACTTTACCTCCTCGTACCGGCTTTGTTGCTTGCTGGTCATTTCCGAAAAAAACAATTGTTCTGTGAGAGGAGGCAAGTCTGGGGTAACCTCCTCTTTTGTCCTGCGTAAAAAGAATGGTCGTACTCTTTTAAAGAGACGTTCTTTAGCAGACTCATCATTAAACCGTTCTATTGGAATTTGAAATTCTTCTTTAAATTTTGGATATGAGCCTAATATGGCGGGATTAATAAACTCCATCTGTGTCCAGAGGTCAGCAAGGGAGTTTTCGATTGGGGTGCCTGAGAGTGAAATTTTGTGAGGGGCATCCAGGCTTCTAACCACTTTTGAAATTTCGGATTCGCGGTTTTTAATTTGTTGGCTTTCATCTAGGATAATGAAAGACCATTTGATTTTGCGAAGCATCTCAATATCTTGTCTGGCGGTGTGATAAGTAGTTAGTACCACATCATGGAATGCGAGTGCGCGTGGGTCTTTTTCTCTTTGTGGGCCTGTATGTATGCGAACAAAAAGAGATGGGGCAAATTTAGACAGTTCGTTTTTCCAGTTGAAAACGAGGGATGCGGGTAAAATGAGAAGTGCTGGTTGTCGAGTATGTATAGGCGCTGCTGAGGGTTTGGTTGGGTATTCTGTGGTATTAACCGGTGGGGCTTCTAGTATGGGCGCGAACAGGTCTAGTTGGAGGCCAAGTCCCGAAGGAGTGGGAGTAGGCATTGTTGCTTCTACCTGTGATGGTTCGGGGTGTTGGTTTTTTGCAAAAAGGAGTAATGCGATGGTTTGGAGTGTTTTTCCAAGGCCCATAGAGTCTGCCAGACAGGCTCCAAATCCATGTTGATAGTGTCCAATTAGCCATTTAACCCCATAAATCTGATAGGGTCTCAATGTTGCCTTTAAGGAGTTGTCTGGAGTATAGTCAATCTGGTTGGGGTCGATTACGGGGAAGTCTTCCGCTGTATTTACCATTTCTTCCTCAAGCAGCGTAAAAAGAGCTTTAGGCAATCTGTACCCTGATTCATTGATTTGAAGCGCTTTTGCTAGTTCTGAGTAGCGGGTGAACCACTCTTCTGGTATTAAGAAGGTAGAGCCATCTGGCAGGGGGAAGAGCGGGTCGTTTTTTTGAAGAAAAGGCACAAGTTCTTTGAAAGGAAAGACAAAAGGTCCGGCAGTAACAAGTCCATTGACGTCAAACCAATCGGTGGATGTATCGGTTTGGATTTGGATAGATCCAGTGATTAATGCTATTTTTCTTCCATTTATTTCGGGTGGTATGATGTGGAATCCAGCATCTTTTAGTGAGTGACTGTTTTTGTTTAACCAAGTTATCCACCAAAGAAGGGCAGCGTTGTTTTTAATGCCGTACTCTGGCACGAATACCTTTCCGAGTATTTGCACATTTAATTTTTCAAGTTTTGCTATCAGGTCTGCTTCGCGTGTGGTGTCCCGAATCACTTTCTTTACAACCACTTGGTCGGTACTATCTTGGAATTCTACGGTAGTCGTGTTATTTCTTTTTTCTCCTAGTTCGAAACGAGTATGTTCATATTCAAATATTGGCTTTAATACCCAGGTGTTTTGAATGACATCTTCAATTGGCTCGAGGAGGGCTTTTTTCAGGGTATTTGTAGTTTGGATTTCAAAGCCTTCTGCTTCGATTTGATTTCTTCCGGCGTTTCTGGCGATAAATTTTTTAAAATAGACCTTTACTTGCTCTGGGGGAATGTGTATTACGGGCTTGTTTCGGAAAGGATTGACCATGAATCCATTAATGCCGGGTATTTGGAAAAGGGAGTGGCCAACTAACACCCAGGCTGGGTCGGTATTAGTAAGCGCGATGGTATATTGGCTACTTATTGGCCATTTTTCGGATTCGGTTCCTAGCTGGAGTTGGTACTCAATTCCGTCTTCTTTTTTTACGAAAGACAGATGAGGGATGAGGGCTGTTGTTTGGGTTTGGATTTTAACGTCCTTAACTAAGGATTTTTTTTCTGGGTGTAATGCTAGGTGGAAGTTGTTTTTTACTATTTCAGATAGAAAGGAAGACAAGTGTCTAAAGATATACCCATCTACGGTTGATTTGGTTGGGTTTTGGTTTTTGATGAGTTCGTTAAGCGGGGTAATTGTTTTACTTTTTGCAGTTTTGAAGTGCTGTTCAATTGCTTTGGGAGAAAGTATTTCAATGGTTTGGAATAGGCGGGCGATGGCTGGGGTTATTTCAATTTGATAGGGTTGGCAAGTGGCTTCGGTGGCGCGTTGGCTAAGATAGGTAAGGTTGCCTTCTTTATCTGTTTGAACTAGCCAAGCGGCTGGTAGAAATAGGTAATCAGAATAGGGATAAAGACTAAATACGATTTGCATTAATTATGATTCGATTAAGTGAGCGGGGAGTGATGAAGGGAATGGTTTATGATGCCTGTTTTCTGAAAGGTTGTTTGATGTTTGAGCGGTCAAAGTAAAAAAAGTGTGTTGTAAAAGGCAGTTTTAATTACATTTGCGGGCTATTATTGAAAGAAGAGCCTAAACCCCCTCGATTTTGCCGCAAAAATGGTAAAATATTAAAAAACGGTGTTGGGTTATGGTATCTTAGCTTTCATTTTTGGGTAAATTATTCCTCACCAACCCTAATTTGGTATGGCAACGACTTTTATGGATTTTGAAAAGCCCTTGGAAACCCTTTATGAGCAGCTGGAAAAGCTCAAAGAAGTTGGGGAACAAGGTGAAGTTGATGTGACGGTGATGGTTAGTGAGCTTGAGCAAAAGATTGCGGCGAAGAAGGAAGAGATTTATTCCAGCCTAACTGGGTGGCAGAAGGTACAGTTAAGTCGTCATCCAGAGCGACCGTATACACTTTATTATGTGACGACTATGTGCAGCAAGTTCATAGAGCTACACGGTGATCGGTATGCTGGTGATGACAAGGCGATTGTAGGAGGCTTAGCTGATTTTGGTGGTCAGACGGTTATGGTGATAGGTCACCAGAAGGGGGTGAACACCAAGATGCGGCAATATCGAAATTTTGGTATGGCGAACCCCGAGGGGTATCGGAAAGCACTTCGATTGATGAAATTGGCGGAGCGCTTTGGGTATCCGGTTGTGACGCTTATTGATACTCCTGGTGCGTTTCCTGGTTTAGAGGCGGAACAGCGCGGGCAAGCAGAGGCAATTGCGAGGAATTTGTTTGAGATGGCACAATTAAAAGTTCCGATCATTTGTTACGTTATTGGGGAGGGCGCCTCAGGTGGAGCACTGGGAATTGGACTTGGGGATCGAGTATTTATGTTGGAGCATACCTGGTATTCTGTTATCTCTCCGGAGAATTGCTCGACTATTTTGTGGCGGTCTTGGGAGTTTAAGGAGAAGGCTGCTGAGGCACTTCGTTTGGATGCTGACTCGATGTTATCATTTGGCTTAATAGACGGAATTGTAAGGGAGCCTTTAGGAGGAGCTCACAATGCACCAGAGAAGATGGCGATGGACTTGCGGGGGCATATTATGGAGCAGTTGGCAGAGCTGATGCCGCAAGATCCGGAGGTTCGGATTGTGAATCGGATTCACAAATATGAGCAGATGGGTCGGTATACTTACTTGTCTGCCTTGGAAGAAGCAGAGGCAGAGCGGAAGCCCAAATCAAAATCAGCGAAGTAAGAAGGTATATTTTCTCAGGCTCTACCAATGGAGCAATTACCCTATTAATATGAAGCAAACAACTATAAAGGAGGCTGTTTCCGTAAAAGGCGTTGGGTTACATACGGGCAAGCTCGTCACATTGACTATGAAGCCGGCTATAGCGGGGCACGGCTACCGTTTTCAGCGCATTGACCTCGATGATCAGCCGGTTATTCCTGCAGATGTAAAGTTGGTGATATCGACGAATCGAAGTACTACCCTCAAAAGTGGGGAGGCGCAGGTTTCTACTGTTGAGCATGTTCTTTCAGCGTTATATGGGATGGGGGTTGACAATGTGCTTTTGGAGATTGATGGCCCTGAAATGCCGATTATGGATGGTACTTCTGTTCCATTTGTAGAGGCAATTAAACGAGCCGGAATAGTCGAGTTGGAGCAAGACAGGGAGTATTTTGTCATTACCGAGCCTATTTCTTATCGCGATGAGGTAACAGGAACTGAGCTTATGGCGCTTCCCGCTGAGCAGTTTGAGGCTACGGTCATGATCGACTTTAATTCTTCTGTTTTAGTTCCGCAGTTTGCAGCTTTAAGCAATATTAATGATTATGAAGGACAAATTGCTCCTTGCAGGACCTTTGTCTTTTTGCATGAGCTTGAGAAGCTGCTGGATTTGGGATTGATTAAAGGTGGAGATTTGGACAATGCGATTGTGATTGCTGATCGAAAGATGGAGCAAGAGGAGCTGGATAGTTTATCAAAAAAAATGGGCAAACCGTCCATAAAGGTGGATTCGGAGGGTGTGTTGAATACGGTGAAACTTCGTTTTCATAATGAGCCAGCTCGCCATAAGTTATTGGATGTGATGGGAGATTTGGCTTTGATCGGAAAGCCAATACTTGGCAAGATCGTTGCGACAAAGCCTGGACATACGGCAAATGTTGAATTTGCCAAACTACTCAAAAAACAATTTCTTGAGAAACGTCGTTTAGTAGGGATACCGAAGTACGATCCGGAGAAAGAGCCCGTTTTGGACTTTGCTGGGGTTCAGCAGTTGTTGCCACATCGATATCCTTTTCTTATGGTAGATAAGGTTATTGAGATTAGCGAGACACACGTTGTAGGAATCAAGAATGTAACCATGAATGAGGGTTTGTTTCAGGGGCACTTTCCCGGCAATCCGATTTTTCCTGGGGTTTTACAGATAGAAGCTTTAGCTCAGACAGGAGGCATTTTAGCTTTGTATAATTTGGAAGATAAAGGCGGTTGGGATACTTATTTTTTAAAAATTGAAAATACCCGTTTTAAGGCTATGGTTCGTCCTGGCGACACCTTAATTCTTAAAATGGAGTTACTAGAGCCAATTCGACGTGGAATCGTGCATATGCAAGGTACGGCATACGTAGGAAGTAAAATTGTATCTGAGGGTGAGCTAACTGCGCAGATTGTACGCAGAAACAAGGAATAACGGCGCATGAATATTGCCTCAAACACATTTAGGGATGTACATCCGGGTGCCAAAATTGGCAGCAATGTGCATATAGGCCCATTTACAGTAATTGATGAGGATGTTGTCATTGGTGACAATTGCCGCATTGGTTCCAATGTTCACATATTTAATGGTGCTCGAATTGGAGATGGGGTCCAAATCTTCCCTTTTTCCAGTATTAGTGCTACGCCTCAATCCATCAAAAAGGAGGAGGAGAAAGCCATACTTGAAATTGGCTCTGGGACAATTATTCGAGAGTCTTGTACTATTAATCGAGGAATACCTCGTTTTGGTGGTAAGACAGTAATTGGTGAGAATGTTTTATTGATGGCTTATGCGCATGTTGCACACGATTGTTTGGTTGGAAGCAATTCTGTATTGGCTAACAATGTAACCTTGGCTGGGCATATTGAGGTTGGTAAATATGCTACAATTGGTGGAATGGTTGCTGTTCATCAATTTGTCCGTATTGGTGAGCAGGTAATGATTGGTGGTGGGTCGCTTGTGCGAAAAGATGTGCCACCTTATGTAACGGCTGCGCGGGATCCCTTATCATACGTTGGTATCAATTCCATTGGACTGCGTAGACGAGGTTTTTCAGTGGATGATATGCATCACATTGAGGATATATACCGGATCCTTTTTGTAAGGGGCTATAGTGTTCGAAAAGCCTTGGAAGTAATTGAAACAAGTTTGCCTCAGACGGATTATGCTCGCCAAATTACCAGCTTTATTCGGAATGCGCAGCGTGGTTTAATGAAAGGATACGGTGGTAAAAGCTAAATACAATTAAGATAAATAGTACTTTTGCTTCTAGTAATCCGTTCATCTTATGGCGAAGCAGCAAAAGAAAAATGATCCGCGCCCTGCTCGAGCAGGTGCCTCCCCTCTTCCACCAGTTTCTGGCAATTCTGTAGTGAATGCGCCCTCTTGGCTATCTTTTTTGATGGTAGCGCTTGGGATATTGCTTTATTCCAATACCCTTTGGCACGACTTCACCCTAGATGATTTTGGTGCAATCAAAGAAAACTGGATTGTCAAGGCTGGCTTTAAGCATTGGGATCTACTTTGGAGTACAGAATATCGGTACGGCTCTTGGGCAAGTCCAGGGTCTTTGTACAGACCGTTGACATTAGCAATGTTCTCTATTGAATGGCAATTAATGCAGGGGCCCATGATTGGGCACCTCTTCAATATACTATATTATGGGCTAACTGGTTGGGTATTATGGATTACTTGGCGGAGGATATTATCGGAATACCCTTGGACATTGGCAGCTGCAACCACTTTGTTGTTTCTAGCACATCCTGTCCATACAGAAGTAGTAGCTAACATAAAAAGTCGGGATGAGATCATCTCCTTGCTGTGCAGTATGTCTGCGCTTTATTTTCTTTGGAATTATTTTGATTCTGAACGTAAAAAGTGGCTTTATGTCGCAGCAGGAGTTTATGGTTTGGGGATGTTTGCGAAGGAGAGTGGAATCACCTTTTTAGCGATTTTCCCTTTGACAATTTGGTTTTTTGGCAAGCGTTCTCTTGGGGAGACCATACGGATAAGTGCTTTGTTTTTAGTTCCCGTAGCTCTTTACTTATTGATTCGCTATAAAGTTCTGAGTGCCCAGCCCTATCAGGAGGTGTATTCAATATTGGACAACTTTATTGTTGGTGCGAAAGATAAGGCTTCGGAATTGGCATCCGCTTTTATGATGTGTTTATTATACCTAAAGGCGTTGGTTTGGCCTCATCCTCTGGTAAGCGATATGGGTTATCCACAGATGAAGCCAGTATCGTTTTCTGATTGGAGGGCCATAGTTGGTTTCGGGGTATATGCAGGAATGGGGATTTGGGCGCTTCTAAATATTGGCAAAAGACATCTCCTTTCATACGCCATTCTTTTCTACTTAATTACCTTCTCCCTCTTCAGCAATGTGCTTATGCTGATTGGCACTTCTTACGGAGAGCGGTTATTGTATGCGCCTTCTTGGGGATATGCCTTAGGATTAGCGTGGCTTTTGGAAAAAATTGCTGGCAAATTGGAACAAACTAAGGCAGGAAAAACCTCTTCTGCTGCATTTTGGACTGTGATTAGTTTAGTTGTAGTTGCATTTGCTTTTAAAACGGTGTCGCGAAATGCAGCATGGAAAGATAGTTATTCTTTGTATGAAGCGGATTATCCCACCTCTCCCAACTGTGCTAAATTGAATTATCATAGAGCATTGGAAATCAACAACAACGGAATGGATGAGGATAAGAATAATGTTATTAATCCCAAGATGATTGAAGACGCTATAAAAGCGTATAATCGCACGATAGAGTTGTATCCAGAGTACCATGATGCTTATGGTAGCCGGGGGCTGGCCTACTTCCGCTTGCAACAATACGAAAATGCGTTTAAGGACTATCAAGTAGCACTCAAGTACCGCCCTAACGATGCAAAAGTGCTCTCCAATATGGGGTATATTTATTTTTTAAGAGCGCAGCGGCCGGGCAACCAGCTCGCCTTAACGGAGTTGGATTCTGCTGAAAACGTATATAGGCGAGCTATTCAGTTCGACCCAAGGTTTGTGGATGCACGGCGCAATTTAGGTGCTGTTCTTGCAATGAAAAGGCAGTTTCCCAAAGCAATTATAGAATGGAAGGAAGGATTGAAGTACGAACCCAATAGTGCGATTTTACATTTTTACGTTGGGGCGGCCAACTGTGACATGGGGGATCCTGTGAATGCTACACCTTGGATGGAAAAGGCTAGACAGCTCGACTCAAAGCTTGGTCCTCAGATCGACCAAAAGATGGCAGAAGGAAGAGCAAATGCTCAAAAATTAAGTCCACCCGGGAAATAAGTCAGGTACACTGAACCGTATTGATCGCGGTGTTTCTTAATAGTTATAGTATTATTTAACGGTAAAAAGAAAAAACAATCAGGGGTGAAATATTTAATAACAGGCCTTGGAAATGTGGGCTATGAATACGATCAGACACGTCACAATATTGGTTTTGCGGTGGTTGACCTTATTTGCACCTCTCTTGACGGCAAGTGGCGGCAAGACACTCATGGCGATTTGGCAGAAGTTCGATACAAAGGCAGGACTGTAATTTTGTTGAAGCCCAATACTTATATGAACTTGAGTGGGAAAGCGGTTCGTTATTGGATGCAAAAGGAGAAAGTTCCGATTGAAAATGTATTGGTCATTACAGATGATCTAAACCTACCATTTGGGAAATTGAGACTAAGACCTAACGGTTCAGATGGAGGCCATAATGGGCTAAAGAGTGTTCAGGAGCTGCTGGGAGAAACGAATTATCCGAGGTTGAGAATGGGTATTGGGAATACGTTTTCAAAGGGGAAGCAGGTGAATTTTGTTTTAGGTAAATGGTCAGAGGATGAAAAAGCGGAGTTGTCGTTCATCTTGGAAAAAGCGAGTGAAGCGGTTAAGGCCTATGTTGCGATTGGCATTGATCGCGCGATGAACTTGTATAATAAATAAAGCTATTAAAAGGTGCTGCTACTTTCCTCTTTACTTGGAGTGCAAACTAGCTTTTATACCGTTCTTTAATGGTCGTAAAGTGCCCTCTACTTATGCGTTTTCTCATAGTTTTTTGTGTTTTGATGCTTTCTAGTTATTCCCTTTTTTCGCAACTGCGTCTTTCTAAGGTGTTTGCAGATCAGATGGTATTACAAAGAGGAAAGCCAATTCCGGTATGGGGCTGGGGTATTCCGGGGGAGGTCGTGAGCGTTTCTCTTGAATTAGATCGTCAAGAGGTTACAGTGGATCCAACCGGCAAGTGGAAGTTAGAGTTGCCAACGAGGGGGGCTGGTGGCCCTTATGTTTTTGAAGTGAGGAGTGGGCTTGAGACCATTGTTTTTCGAGATGTTTGGGTGGGAGAAGTATGGCTGTGTTCTGGGCAGTCCAACATGGAGTGGGAGGTTCGTTTGGCAGAAAACCCTGGCTTTGAACGGCAGAATGCAAGAGACTCATTGATTCGGCACATTAAATTAGATACTAAAGTAAGTCTATATCCTGTTGAGGAGTTGGCGACGCCCCGGACTGGCTGGGAGGTATGCACTCCAAGTTCGGTGGGTACGTTTTCTGCAGTGGGATATTTTTTTGCAAAAAAACTTAGAGAGAATTTTGGGCCAGGTGTTGCTATCGGATTAATAAACAATACATGGGGAGGGTCTCATATTGAGGCCTGGATTAGCAAGGAGGGCTTATCAAGTTTGGACAATTTTCGTGCTTATTTGGAGCGCTACCCTACTGATTGGACTCAGGCGCATTCCATGTTAAAGTCGCAATTATTGAAGTGGACCTTGGGGGATGCTGAGTTACTTGATCATTTAGATGAAACGGTTTATTATTCGGAAGGTTTTGATTTTTCCACATGGAAAGCCGCAACAGCTCCTGGTGCATGGGATTGGCAGGGGGTTTGGGCTTATCGTGGTAAGGGTTTTATGGCCAAAAAGCTGGAGGTTCCATCATTTGTTTCGGGTGCTCCCGCCCTTTTGCGATTAGGCGAACACGAAGTGCCTGTTTCCTGCTGGATCAACGGTCGGTCCATGCTCGTTTCCATGATCGGAAAAGAGGCTTTGGTGGAGGTTCCTGCGGGTGTATTAAGAGAGGGCAGTAATTTTCTTGTTGTGCTTGTATCTCCACAATCGGGGCCAAAGCATTGGGGTGTTGGACTATTTGGGGATGAAAGTAATTTACGTGTTGAGTGGGAGGACTATTCGATTTCATTGGTTGGTGAAGACTGGCGGAAGATGCCCTCTTGGGCTTCCCCGCATTATATTGAAACGCTGCAGAACAATGTTGCTTGTGGTTTATTTAATGGGATGGTAGCCCCTTTGGCCCCCTATGCGGTTGCTGGGGTTTTATGGTACCAGGGTGAGTCTAATGCGGAGAGGGCATCCGACTATACGACTACCTTTCCGTTATTAATTAAAGATTGGCGGAGTGCTTGGGGAGAGGCGGAACTTCCGTTTTATTTTGTCCAGCTTTCGTCATTTGGGAAAAATAGGTCCTCAAATGAGGGAAGTTCTTGGGCTGAGTTAAGGGAGGCTCAGCAAAAGGCCCTTGCTTTGCCTAATACAGGTATGGCAGTTACACTGGATATTGGGGATGCATTAGATATTCATCCGAGAAACAAGCAGGAAGTAGGAAGGCGGTTAGCCTTAATCGCCTTGGCAAAATCATATGGGTTCCAAATTGATCATGAATCACCCCGACTTAAAGACTTTAATGTAAAAGAAACGAGCGTCCTACTTACTTTTGATGGTGTTGGGAGTGGCCTATATGCCAAGGATAAATTTGGGTATTTCAGGGGGTTTGAGGTAGCTGGTCCAGATCGTGTTTTTCATTTTGCACAAGCACAGTTAGTAACCAAAGACCAGATAGAGGTTTATCATCCGCTTGGGATGATGCCGGTAGCGGTTCGGTATGCTTGGTCTGATGCTCCGGTGGATGCAAACGTGTATAATGGTTTTGGGCTTCCACTAGGAACATTTCGAACAGATGATTGGAGGGGCATTACCGTTGGTCGTCATTTTGAGTAGCTAAATTACTAAAGGATTGTGCCACCGATTAGGTATCCAATTCCATACGTAATAGCAGATGCTGCCAGGCCAAACAGTACTTGACGAGCTCCTGAAAACCAAATAGAGAGGCCAGTGAAGAGGGAAGTCGCGCTTCCTAAAAGGAATAGACCCAGCACACTGCTAGTGACACTACTGAAGAGGGCTGTTTTTCCTGAAAAAAAGAAAAACGGAAGCACTGGGATGATGGCTCCAATCGCGAAAAGTAAAAAAGAGGTAAAGGCTGCCTCCCATGCTGAACCGCCAAGTTCTGTCTTGTCGAGCCCAAGCTCTTCGCGAACAAGGGTGTCCAATGCATTTTCTTTATCTCCAATAATTTGCTTTGCCATTGTAGCGGCTTGTTCGGGATCCATCCCTTTTGCTCTATAAATGAGCGAAAGCTCTAACTCTTCTAGTTCAGGTGTTGCCTCCAGCTCTTCTGCCTCCAGCTGAATCTGCTTCAAGTAGAGCTCTCTTGAGTTTTGGACAGATAACCACTCTCCCAGAGCCATAGAAAATGCTCCAGCAAGCAACCCTGCTATTCCTGTTAACAAGATGGTATCATTATTGGCAGCAGCACCGGCAATTCCCATGACCAAACTGGAGTTAGAGATTAAACCATCGTTGGCACCTAGGACAGCGGCTCTAAGTGCATTACCTCCTACCGATTTATGCCTGCCCTCCATTTTCGACAGGAAGGTACCGCTCACGTTGGCCTTTGTATGTGCTGCTAGTGACTCCACTATTCGGAGATGGTTGTGCTCCATACCGGAGGGAGCAACGCCTATCTCTCTTTTTTTATGAATGGTTTCACGTGCAATTTGCCGTTCAATAGAGCTTAAATTGGCGATTAAGAAATCGTATCCAAAAATCTTGCCTAGGCTAAACTGCAGTTTGGCTCTGCGGCTAGGGCCCGGCATTTTGAAGTCGGGGATTGACTCCCGAACTCGTTCCAAGGCGTGTTCAGCGTGATGGTACTCAATTTTTGACAATGCTTGCAAGACTTCTGCCGTTGATGGATCATCCTGGATACTCGATAGGCTTTGATAGAGCCAGGCGGTATCTACTTCTAATTGGAGTTGATCAATTTGCTTTTTCATAACAAGCCTGATTGTGATGGTTTAATTAGTTAATTGCAATAAGGGAAAGTAAAGATAGAAAACTTAAGACTTGTTTATGAAATGAATAATTTGATTAAAGTCCAAGGTAGTCGTATTTCTTTGCCTGCAAAGGTGTAAGTCTTAATAGAGAATTTTAGTGACAACCTCATTTATGGTGGAAACATCTTAAATTTACCAGCCTATTGATAGTGCTCTTACCGATTCATTTTTAACTCATACTTAATAAAAGATATGCGTGGATTGCCATTTTTTATTCTGTTGGCTTGTTTTCAGATAATACAGGCACAGCCTTGTTTGTATTTGGCATACGAGCCGTTTAGCTACTCGGAGAGCCAGCCATTAAATAATTTAGGAGGGGGCTCTGGGTGGTGGAGTCCTTGGGATGTACAGGGGGGGAATAGTATTTTGCCTGGTTATGGCACCTATTCTGGTTCTCTTTCCTTTGAAACCCTTCAGGTTGCTGAGGGGCATGTTGGTGGTGGATATGGGTATTTAACAGCTGGTCGCCGATTTGATTTATCCTCTTCGGGGCCGTTTCATGAATACACTGAAAATGGTGGAGGGATTGGTTCTTCTAAAATGGGAACTGTTTATATGAGTGGTATTATGAGAAAGCTTAAAGACAATCAGGAGAGTCTATTTTTCAGTTTGCATGGAGAGCAGATTCCTTGGTATGTGAACAACCCAAATCCACATCTAGAGATTGGGTATTTTGGATCGGCGTCTGAAATGAATGGGATAAAATATTGGTGTATTCGGATTGATGGAAACATTTTTAAGACAACTGTTCCGATCGAACTAAATGAGGATGCCTTGCTGGTTATTCAATTAGAGTTTGGTCCTTCTGGAACAACTGTACACTACTGGGTTAACCCAAGTGACATTGGGGGCGGCCAGGTTCCATCTCCTTTGTTTTCACAATTTTTTAACGAATTTTATTCTATTCGATCGCTTGGGATGTATCTGGGTAGTTCACCAGAGAATGGGCTTGCGGACGAGCTACGGTTGGCGGGAAGCTTCGAGTGCGTTGTTCCCGACATGAATACTCTTATTAATCTACCCCCGATAGCATCGATTATAACTAGCGCCTCCTCTGGGGCTGCTCCATTTTTTGTAGAACTTGATGGGTCGGCCTCTTTTGATCCAGAAGGAGGAGCATTGACCTATCGATGGGATTTTGGAGATGGATTAGAAGCTGATACGGGTAAGGTAGTGGAGCATACGTACCAAGCGTTAGGGGTTTTACAAGTTATACTAACCGTTACAGATCCCGAAGGTTTACAACAGAAAGCATATTACCCACTTAAGGTATTGGATGAGTATGGGGGCTTTCCTTGTCAGTCAAAATTTACGGTATTGAATATGGCAGAGTGCGGAATGCCCACTGGTCATGTTAAAGTTGGGGTGGGTAATGATGTTACTTTTCAGGTCTATTCGCCTCTGGGTAGTTTATTAACAGCGAACCCTCCGACGGAATATACAGGTCTGTTACCGGGAATTTATGAGTATACCGCTATCGGAAGTAATGGCTGCAGAGATACTTTTTTTTGGCATATTGAGGTGGATAGCACAGCATGTGAGACTTGGGAGGCGCCTGAGTGCAAGATGGCGATTGGGACCAATTTGGGCGGCTTGGCCGATTGGAGTTTTGAGCGACCCTTTCGAAATTTAATGAAGCATGTTCGTTCTCGGCCAATTCCATTCACTAATGATTGTTTTTGCTGGGCAATTGATAGTTTAGTGGAAGAAATAGTATTTGATCCAAGTGGATATCCATCCAAGATACCACAGGTAACAAGCGCGGGTGAAAGTTATCTTCGATATGTCATTTCCAGCGGCGGTGGAAACCTTCGCCCAGGTTACACCTACTTATTGCTTTACGATGGACAAGGGACTTTATTGCTTCAAGGATCTGTCAACGTTTTAAGTAGTTCTGTTGGGCGAATTGCATTTACGGTCACTGCACCTGAGAACATCTGGTTTAACTTAACGTATTCATCAGCGATAGATCCGGTCAGAAACATTCGCCTAATAAGGTTGGAGGATGAGTTCGTCGATTTGAATGACTTTCCATTTTATGAAGGTTTTTTGGAAAAAATCGCTCCATTTAAGATGCTACGGTTTATGGATTGGGGGGCCACTAACAACAATAACATAGTAACCTGGGAAGCTCGAAAGGATACTAGCTGGTATACGTACTCCGGCTCTACGGGAGTACCCTATGAAATGATGATTCGATTGGCCAACTTGACAAAAAAAGATGTTTGGATTTGCGTGCCCCATGCTGCTGATGATCATTTTGTAAGGCAAATGGCGGGCTTGTTTAAGGAATATTTAGACCCTTCGCTTACCATTTACTTAGAGTACAGTAATGAAGTTTGGAACTGGATATTTGCTCAAGCAGCCTACAACGATCTGAATCGACCCTCTAATTTAAACTATGCAAGGGCATATTCGGAAAAAGCGCGACGCGTTTTTAACTTGTGGTTGGATGAGTTTGGCGCTGAACAAAAAAGGATTAAGCGAGTATTGGGGATTCAAACGCTTTATAACACCTTAAATGAGGATATTTTGGGGCAATTGGATCAAGAGAGCTGGGATATTGGTGCTGCGACTCACTATTTCGGTTTGAATCACTCGGGAGGGGGCAATCCGGTTCTTCATCCCGGCTCTACCTTGTCAGATGTATTAGAAAATGCGAAAAACGAATGGTTTAGTACTATTCCTAATTTAAGAAGAGATTATAATCAGATCAAGTTGTTTGGCAAGCCAATTGTCACTTATGAAGGAGGGCAGCATTTTGTTGGGAATGTATTTGGGGTACCCTATAGTTATCAGGAGGCTATGTGGGAAGCTCAATATGCACCAGGCATGTATGATTTGTATGATATGGTTCTTGATAGTATTCGTAACTGGGGGTGTTCGCTTGCTGGAAATTTTAGTTTGGCTGGTAAACAGGAAAGTGTTTATGGTTCTTGGGGGGTCCTAAGTGATATTGATCAAGATCCGCCCTATTTTTCCACGGCACCCAAGTACCAAGTACTGTTGGATAATATCTCGGAGATTATGGCCCCAACAGCTTCTTTTAGCATAGAAATAAATGGGCTTGAAGTGCATTTTGAGAACTTAAGTACCGGTGGGGAACAGTATAAATGGGATTTTGGGGATGGAACTTTTTCTGAATTGATGGATCCGGAGCATGTGTATTCTGCCCCCGGATCCTATGTGGTGAAGCTGTTGGTAGAGAACGACTGTGGATTGGATACTTATGTTGATACTATTTTGGTACTAACGTCTGGAATAAATCCGTTGCCTTCTGATTGGACCAGCGTTCTTTTTCCAAATCCCAACAATGGACAATTTCAATTTAGTCTGCAGCTGGGAGAGGACCTCTCTATTTCGATTTTAAATGTACTTGGAGAGGTGTTGTACACACCGTCCGAACTAAAAGGGGCTTTGCCTTATGTAAGAGTTGATTTGCCGCCGGGAGTATATATATTGGTATGGCGCTCTGGAGGGCTGGTAGGTCAGGTGCGATTTGCTGTTCAGTAGAATAAATGGTTGCTTGTAGACCAGAATATTGTTAATATCGAATAAATGGACACAGTTAATGCGTTACCGAATAAAATAAGTATTAAAACACTTAATTTTGCATCACGTGCACAATCGCGCTTACTACCATGACACTTGAGGAAGAACTAAAGAATTCCACTCCGATTCCGCCTAGAACAAGGGCGGTATTAAATGTTCTGTTTACGGCAAGCTGGCTTGACTGTCAGATGAACCGGGACATGAGAAAGTATGGATTGACGAATCCGCAGTATAACATATTGCGAATTCTCAAAGGGAGTCGTCCGGATGGTCTTTCGGTTCTTGATATAAAGAGTCGAATGATTGATCGGAGTAGTAATGTTAGTCGGTTAGTAGAAAAACTTAGGGAACAAGGGCTGGTTGTGCGTACACCGAGCTCAGCGGATCGTCGTATGGTGGTTGTAACGATTACAGACAGTGGGTTGGAGTTGTTGGATAAGATTCAGAAAGAGGTTATGTCTAATGACGAGGGATTTCCTGGCACTAATTTGAGTGAAGAAGAGATGCAGCAGCTTTCAGTCTTATTGGATCGACTTAGGGGATAAATAGGTGTGGGATTTTATCAGAAAAAGATTTCTTGGGCTGATTTAAATGTGTTGACGTGCGCATCGACGATGTCTGCTACTTTTGGTGAGTATCCTCCACCCATGCTTACAACGACCGGTATTTTATTTCTTTTACAGAACTCAAAAACCATTTGATCTCTTTTTTTACAGCCTGCTCTAGAAATTGAAAGTCTACCGAGCTTATCTGTTTCTAAGATGTCCACCCCACTTTGGTAGAAGATAAAGGTAGGCTGGAATTTATTTGCAATTTGTGCGAGCTGGGTTTCAAGGGTTTCCAGATAAGGCTGATCTGTTAAGCCGTCTGGGAGTTCTATATCAAGGTCTGACTTTTCTTTCCTAAGGGGATAATTTTTTGCTCCGTGCATGGAGAAAGTGAATACGCGAGCCTCACCTTGAAAAATCGAGGCGGTTCCGTTTCCTTGATGAACATCTAAGTCTATGATGAGGATCTTTTGATTTGGATCCTTTTGGAGTAGCCAATTTGCTGCAACAGCTTGGTCATTTAGACAGCAGAACCCCTCTCCCCTATTAGCAAATGCATGGTGGGTTCCTCCTGCTACATTCATTGCCACCCCGTGTTGAAGTGCGTAAGAGACACATTGAATGGTTCCACCAGAGATATATCTTCCTCTTTCAATAAAATGTTGATTTATAGGAAAGCCAATTGCGCGTTCTTCGCTTTTGGATAGGGTTAGATTGGTTAGCTTATCCCAATAGGATTTTGTATGTGTTTGGAGTGCAATTGCCTCATCCAGTATTTGAGGATGAAAAAACTGTCTTTCTTGAACAATGCCTTCATAGAGTAGTTGTTCAGCAATGAGTTCATACTTGACCATAGGGAAACGGTGACCCTCCGGAAGCTCATATCGATAAATAGGGGCGAAGGCAATGTGCAGCATAAATCGGCGACCTAAATGATATCAGCTTATATAATCAATAGTGCTTAAAAAGGTTCATACACGAATCGAGTAGTAGGCCTTTTACTTGGTTGCGGTTACTTTTACTATTTCAACGGGAATCAACTTACTTTCTCGCGTTTTGGGGTTTAAAAAGGGCATACTTAACAATGCAGGTTGGTAGTGCTTAAATTGGGCTACTATTTCGTAAGGAATCCCAGCTGCGTCGAGCTGTTCTCTTCCACCCTCTCTGGTATAGATCCAAATTGGGCCATTTAACTGAACGGAATCTAGGACTTCTTCGGCTGTGTTCAGGTGTGGGATGATGCTTTTACTATAAAAGTCTAGGGCGTGTCCTCCATACCCCATTTGTGCACGTTGTCGAATAGGGATATTCTTTTCATGAAAGTACCTACCCGCGGCAGTTGTACTTTGGAAAGGGAGAAGACTAGGATAAAAATGAGCATTTAGAATCAAGCCAATTAGCAAACCAGTTCCAGTTTGTAATTGCCAGTAAGTCAAGGGGTTTAAAAGAGCGGGATACGTTTTGTACAGGATCCAGCAGGACCCAATTATTAAGGGCACCCAGATTAGCAGTTTGGCAGGGCTCTGAGCGGGGAACACAATTCCGGTGATAAGGGCGAGGATAAGCACTAAAAGGAGTGTGATTACCCATTGTGCGATTGCCCATTTTTTAAGTTTTGTAGTGGTGATTGCCCACTGGGCGGTGATTACGGCTCCCCAGGGGAGCGTAATAAAAATGTAGTGTGGGAGTTTATATTTGGAAAGAGAAAGAGCAATGAATAGCAAGGTGAATGCACCAATTGAATAGGCTTCTTCACCTTGGGCAAGTTGCAGTTTATTAGACAATAACTTTTTAAATTTAGAAAAAAGACTTGGAATTAGGAAAAGTGTCCAAGGTAAAAATGCCCATGCGTACACGTGTAGGAAGTAGAAACTAGACGTGTTGTTTTTCCATACATTTTCACCCGTGATGCGCCCGAAGCTTTGCTCCCAGAAATAGAAGTAGAGACCGGAAACCCCTTCTTTTCCATTTACTATTTTCTCTGGGTGTAAATCAAACTGGTGGTAAAGTCCGACACACATTGGAGTGATAGTCAAAGCAATGATTAGTGGGATTAGAAGCAATTCCCACCTAAGAGCGTGGCGCCAATTGTTGGAGAGTACTAGATGTGCGGCCAAGGCTGCTCCAGGTAGGATGAGCCCAATGGGGCCTTTTGCAAGCATTGCTAACCCAACAAAGATCCCGGTTCCAATTAGGAAGGAATATTTTTTTTTAAGCTGATATTCGGCTAGCATCCAGACGGAGGTTGCGGACATACCCATAAGCAGAGTGTCGGTACGAACATCATTAAGTAGTAGCCAGCATCCAACGGTGGAGCCTAGAATAAAGGCTGCTAATGTTGCTACCTCCTTGCTATAATAGAGCTTGGAAAAACGATAAACGCTGTATATGCCTAAAATAGCTCCGAGAAACGAAGGAAGTTTATATGCCCAAGTATTGATACCGAAGAGGAGGTAGGAAAAGGCGGCTGTCCAAAATAGAAGGGGCGGTTTATCTAGATAATCTGCATGCCGGTGTTGTACTTCCAGCCAGGATCCATTTTGGAGCATCTCCATTGAAATTGACGCATACTGGGAAGCGTCCACATCCATAACAGGGAGATTAAGACCCTTAATACCGACTATTAGGATACCGAGGGCCAACCAAAACCAGTTGTTTTTGGTAAATTTCTTCATTGGATCAGAATGGAATATCCTCATCGTTCATCCTAGAAGGGATAATGGTGGAGGGGGTAAAGGGGCCCGTGGAGGGGGTAAAGGGACCCGATAAGGGGTTTTCAAACCCCGGGAAAGAGGGGTCATCTAGGTTGGTGAACTTGGCGAAGTTGTCCAAGAATTTAATTCGGATGGTATCCAGGGCTCCATGCCGGTGCTTTGCAACAATAAACTCAGCAATCCCCTTTAAGCTTTGGCCCTCTTCATCTTGCAGGATGCCATAGTATTCAGGTCTATAAATAAACGAGACGATATCAGCATCTTGCTCAATAGCTCCTGAGTTATGGCTAATAATTCCATTAGCAATCCAAGAGGCGGTAGTTGGAACGGTGAGATCGAACACCTCTTCTTCTCCATCGAATAATACGTTCTCGATCTGGCACCAATCTTGTTCGGTTGTTTCTTCCTCCTCTGATTCCGCAAGCACTAAGTGGGTAGCGTATTTTTTTGTATTGATTGCTAAAAAGTCATTGGTGGTTAGCTCTGACACGGTTTTCCATCCAGAAGAACTGAGTAAGCGATGTTCGGCGGTAGCTTTAATGTATTGGCCGTTTTGGAGGGTTATTTTCCAAACGCGCTTGACACCCACTGACCAAACCAGGTCTGTTTTTGCATTTATCAATAATTGGGATTCTGGGTCGAATGATCGAACCCAAGGAGTTTGTCCTACAAGGTCTCGAATTGGGACCTCTTCTCCATCTGCCAGCGTAACCCTCGTGTCTCCTGTAACGCATTCGCGGAGGTCACTTAGTTGAGGGCGTTTGCTTCCGCCTCTGGTTTCTACCGCCCGGCTCAACTGGGATAGTGCGATAACGGGTACGCTCAGTTCTTTCGCCATGTTTTTTAGGGCGCGGGAAATCCCTGATATTTCTTGTTCGCGGTTACTATTTCGGTTGTTTTCGCTTGAGCCGGTCATTAACTGCAGGTAGTCGATGATAACAAGTTGAATATCGTGCTGCATCTTGAGGCGGCGGCATTTTGCGCGCAGTTCAAAGATATTGATTCCGGGGGTATCGTCTATAAAAATGGGTACTTTTGACAGCTTATCCACTGTTTTTTGAAGCTGCTGCCATTGCCAGTCTTCCAGTTTTCCATTGCGCATTTTAGATCCCTCAATTTCTGCTTCCATGGAGATTAAGCGTTGAACCAACTGTGTGCTGGCCATCTCTAAAGAGAATAAAGCGACTGGTTTATTAAAATCCCGGGCAGCATTCAGGGTCATGGCAAGGACCATACTTGTTTTACCCATACCAGGCCTAGCGGCTACAATAATTAAGTCTGATGGCTGCCAGCCTGAAGTTAGTCGGTCGAGATCTGTAAAGCCAGTTGGCACACCGGTCAGGCCATCTGCTTTTTGGGATAGTTCTTCGATTTGCTTAAGCACCTTACTGCTAAGCAGATCCATCGACTCATAGCTACGGCTCAGGTTGTTTTGAGTTATACCAAACAGTCCTTTTTCGGCGTCATCGAGAAGATCAAACACGTCTGTGGTATCTTCATAGGCATCTTTGATAATGCTGGTACTGACTCGAATAAGTTCTCGTTGGATATGTTTTTGGGCTACAATTCGGGCGTGGTACTCAATATTTGCTGCTGAGGCTACTCGATTCGTTAATTCAACCAAGTAATAGGGTCCTCCAATTTTTTCGAGTTCTCCGCTTTTTCTTATCTCTTCCGTGACGGTCAAAAGGTCGACGGGGTGTGAGCGTTCAAAGAGTCGTATGATGGCCCTGTAGATGTGCTGATGTGCCTCTAAGTAGAAACTTTCTGGACGAAGGATATCCATTACAACGGGTAAGGCTTCCCGATCGAGCATGAGTGCTCCAAGGACTGCCTCTTCTAGTGGGAGTGCTTGTGGCTGCACTTTGCCAAATACGTAATTGGACAGACCTTCAGCATTGGCTTGGGCACTGCGTTGTTTGGGTTTGCGTCCGGCACTACCGGTGTAATTCTCATCTGCCATAGGTACAAAGATGCTGGTTTTAGAGATTGGGTTTTGATTTCAAAACAATCCGTGTAAGGGAGCCTCTGTGAGTAAAGCATTAATCAATGTTGGTAACTTTGTTAATTTCGAGAGTTGCCAACATAAATACGGGGTTTTCCACATGGGTTTTCCACAATAAATATTTTACAAAGGCGCTAATTTAACACTGTGATCCGTAATAAGTTAAGGTAGAACACGTGGTAAATTACCTCCGTAATTGTGCGTTCTTTGAAATTATTTTTAAACTGTTTATAAGTTTTTTTTGTGGTTAAAAAAGGATCGACGAAAAAACCAAATTTTGTTTTAAACGACCATTTAATGTCCTTTTTTGACCGCTAAATAAGGATATCGTACCGCATAAAATGTAATAAATCCAAAACAGATAAATGGGATTATCAGGGCATTTTGCATTCCGGCATTTTCTGACATGGTTGATATCATTCCAGCGATCGGGGGCAGGATAGCACCGCCCACAATCGCCATAATTACTAGAGAGGAGGCAAGTTTTTGCTCGTTTGTTTCAAGGTCATTGGTTGCCAATGCAAAAATGGTTGGAAAAACGATGCTATGAAAAAAATAAACCCACATAATACAAATGATAGCTGTAAGCCCGCCACTCATGAATGCGGTTGCTAGTAGGATTAATGCAGCTGTTGTGAAAAGCCCGAGTATCTTAGAGGCTGGGAATTTATTCATAAGGGCGGTACCTACAAAGCGCCCTAGCATGAATAGGACCAAGGCGAAGGATGCGTGAAAGCCTGCAATTTGCCCATTGGTCATGGTGTCTGTAACCTTGTATAACTGATTAACAAACCCCAAGTGTTGATCAGGTGCCATATCAAGCTTGAAGTCAACAAAATATCCCCATAGGGTTGCTTGGGCTCCCACGTTTGCTAGTTGGGCTAGTACACCAAGCGATAATCGAGGGTACTTTTTGAGAAGGGAAAAGACTTTTATCTCGGCCCCTTGTTTTTCTTCCTCCTGTCCAATTTCGGGCATTTGGGTCTTCCAGAAAAGAAGTGCCACCAAGGTAACAGCAATAGCAATAACCAGATAAGGTCCTTGGACCGAAAGGGCTGATTGGATACGAGCCTGAGCGATTTCGTCCGCTGTCATGGTGGAAAGCACCTCTGCGGAGTATTCTGTTTTTGAAAAGATAAAAAGCGATCCAATAATTGGGCCTAAGATAATGCTGATGCCGTTGAAAGATTGGGCCAAGTTTATTCTAAAACCGGACTTTTCTTTTGGTCCTAGAACCGTTACATATAAGTTTGCAGCAGTTTCTAGAAATGCTAGGCCGGATGCTATGGTAAAAAGGCATATTAGAAAAAATACGTACGCTTTAATATTAGCTGCTGGGTAAAACAGCAATGCCCCCAAAGCATATAGGCCCAATCCGGTTAAAATTCCTTTTTTATAGCCAAATCTTCGCATAAATATGCCTGCTGGGATTGCCATTACGAAGTAACCAAGGTAGAACGCGGAGTCTACAATTCCAGCTTGCCACCGCTCTAGGTCGAGTGCAAACTGAAAGTGAGCAATGAGGGGTCCGTTTAGGCTATTAGCAATACCCCAAAGGAAGAATAGGCTGCAAACGAGCGCAAAGGGTATAATGTAGCTGTTTTTCGTCATGATTTGTCACTTATTGTAGGTGGAGGATCATATCTTTTGTCATAGCATCCAGGTTATATTCTGGTTTCCAGCCCCAGTCGTTTCTCGCAGCGCTATCATCAATGGAAGCGGGCCAAGAATCAGCAATAGCTTGCCTAAAATCTGGTTGGTAGGTAATGTTAAAACCTGGAATTAATTTTTGTATGCTGGATGCGATTTCAGCTGGAGTAAACGTCATACCTGCCAAGTTGTAGCTTGTTCGCACGTTTAGTTTATCAGAAGGGGCTTCCATAAGTTCCAAGGTTGCTCGGATTGCATCCGGCATATACAGCATTGGAAGAGCCGTATTGGCATGTAGGAAGCATGGGAAAACTTCCCCGCGGATGGCATAATGATAGATGTCCACTGCATAATCTGTGGTGCCTCCTCCTGGGAGGCTTTGATAACCGATAATGCCTGGGTAACGGAGTGATCTGACGTCAACTCCGTATCGTTTATGGTAGTAGTTGGCCCAGTTTTCACCTGTTGCCTTGCTAATTCCGTACACGGTTTCAGGAATTAGGACTTCTAATTGTGGCGTGTTTTCGTGTCTAGCTCCTTGACCAAAAACAGCGATGGAGGAGGGATAGTAAACTTTGTGCAGTGGTTTTTGTCGTGCAATCTCCAAAACGTTAAGTAGGCTTGTCATATTGATATCCCAAGCTTTCAGAGGATCCTTTTCCCCGGTGGCACTTAAGATGGCCGCTAAGTGGTATACTTGGGTTATTTGGTATTTGGAGACCACATCGTTTAGGGCTTGACCATCTAATGCATTTAGGACTATAGAAGGCCCACTGGATTCTGGCAGTGGTTTAAGGTCAGAAGCAATAACTTGGGATTGCCCATAAACAGACCGCAGGGCTTCGGTCAAAACGGTACCAATTTGTCCACCGGCACCAATAACTAGAATGCACTCTTTTTGCATAGCTTTATTTGGACTGTAATAGTTAGACGGGTGCAATGAGGAAGGGGCCTAAATCGGAATCGGCATTGCACATTGTTTGTTGAGGAGCTGCAAAGGTGCTGAAAAAGTAGAATTTCAGATGTGCGTATAACTCTTTTGCCGAAAAAATATTTCAATGGGTGAAACAGGTGTTTCCTTTGTTGCGTTTTGAAAGTTGGTATGCTTTATGCAGCAATGATTGTTTGTCTGTTTAGTTGAAATATTCATGAAAAAAAGAACACTAATGTTACTTCGGTCTGTCCCTTTTATTACGGCGGCCTTCGTTTTTGTATTAGGATGTCATCGTGGCGCTCAAAAAAGCCAGACAGCGTCTCCCACAAAACCCGAGGAGCCAACATCCTGGGTGGATGTTAAGCCACTAATGGGAGAGGAGGACACCACTCTGGTGGTAGAACAGGTCATTTTGGACCCTATTGAAGTAAATCCAAGTCGTGCAACGGATCCAGACACACTTTCTCCCTATAATCCATCCTTTACTCAGCGGCACGATTTAATACATACTCGGATAGATATTTCTTTTGATTGGGCTAAAAGGCAGGCAAATGGAAAAGCGACTTTAACACTTCGCCCATGGTTTTATTCGACTGATCAGCTTGAGTTAGACGCTAAAAATTTTGATATTCAATTAGTTGAATTAGAAAAAACCAAACAGCCTCTTGTTTATAAATACGATAACGAGCGTCTTATTATTCAACTCGACCGAATTTATAACCGGCAAGAAGTCTTTTCGGTTGTCATACAATATACGGCAAAGCCAGAGGAGCGAACAGCTGGAGGCAGTGCTGCGATTACCAGTGATAAGGGCCTTTATTTTATTAACCCTGATGGGAAAGAGCCTGGCAAGCCGCGCCAAATTTGGACGCAAGGAGAGACAGAAAGCAGTTCATATTGGTTTCCAACTATTGATAAACCGAATGAGCGGTGTACACAGGAGATGTATATAACGGTAGATCAGCAGTACAAGACACTTTCTAATGGTCTATTGGTGAAGTCAGTTAAAAACACGGATGGAACAAGGACAGATTATTGGAAAATGGATCAGCCACATGCCCCCTATTTGTTCATGATGGCCGTTGGAGACTTTTCGGTTGTGAAGGATGTATGGAGAGGAAAGGAGGTATCTTATTATGTAGAGCCTGCCTATGAGCGGTATGCCCGGGATATTTTTCCACACACTCCAGAAATGCTTTCCTTTTTTTCTCAGAAACTCAATTACGAGTATCCTTGGTCTAAGTATGCGCAGGTTGTTGTTCGGGATTATGTCAGTGGGGCAATGGAGAATACGACAGCTGTTCTTTTTGGTGAATACATGCAAAAGACGAAACGCGAGTTATTAGATGATCATTTGACAAATGAGAAGGTAGTTGCACATGAGATGTTTCACCATTGGTTTGGAGATTTGGTTACTACCGAAAGCTGGGCAAATCTGACCTTAAATGAAGGTTTTGCCAATTATTCAGAGTACTTATGGCTGGAGCATAAGTATGGGAAAGATCTTGCCGACTGGCATCTTCAACAGGAGCAACAGGGTTATTTTGCCATGGCGTCTGACGGGGGGCACCCACTCATTCACTATGGGTATGAGCATAGGGAGGATATGTTTGATGCACACTCTTATAACAAGGGTGGGTGTGTACTTCACATGTTGCGGCAATATGTGGGAGACGAGGCTTTTTTTGCTGCAATTAATAGTTATCTAAAGCGAAATGAGTACACCTCTGTGGAGGTAGACGAGCTTCGGATCGCTTTTGAGGATTTGACAGGCATGGATTTAAATTGGTTTTTTAATCAGTGGTTTTTAGGCGCAGGGCATCCTGAGTTGGATATTTCTTACCGGTGGGACGCGGAGGAGAGCCAAATGGAGGTCACCATTGAGCAAGTGCAACAAGTGGAAAATGGTGTATCCCGTATTTTTCGGTTACCTATGACGGTGGATATTTACCTTGATTCTATTGTAGAGCGAAAAAGCATTGAGGTTACCAAGCGCAATCAAATCTTCCGGTTTCCATTAAAAATGGTGCCTAAGTTGGTAAATGTGGATGCAGATAAAACGTTGTTATGTGTTAAAACAGATCGCCATACGCCTTCCGAGTGGATGTATTTGTATGAAAATGGCAAGTGTTTTAGGGATCGAATGGAGGCATTCGAAAGTCTTGTTCAGGCAACAGACTCCCTTTCAAAGTCGTTGGCTTCAAATATGCTGTTGAAGGCTTTAAATGATAAAAGTGCGGTCATTAGAGGAATGGCTCTTAGTATGGTGGATCCCCGTGAGGAGAAAGTTGCCCTCCAAGTTGCCAAGTTGGCTGCTTCAGAAACAGAGCCAACGGTAAGAGCTTCAGCCATTAGTACTTTGGGTACACTTAGAGATCGTTCCTACTTGCCAGTGTTATTTGCTGCCCTGGAGGGGGAACAGGCCTATAGCATAGTTGGGGCTGCATTATCTGCAATGGTCAGCATTGATAGTTCTGCAGCGCTTTTGGCAGCTCGGAAATTGGAAAGTGATTCTTCTTTGGCTTTAGTTACTATATTGGCTGGTATATATACTCAACATTCAGATCCAGTTTTATTACCTTGGTATAGGCGTCATTTAAACAAAGTGGATCAGATGGCTGCTTTTGAGTTTTTTGATCAATATCAGTCGTTTTTGTTTCGCTTAAACGATGTGAAAGAGTTGGATGTTGCAGTGGAGCAATGGAAAAAAATAGCCTTAACGCCGGAGGAGAACAGCGAGTGGCGTAGGTTTGCAGCTGCTAAATCAATCGTGTTTACTCGGAACTTTTTTGGTGAGAGGATGGACGAAGAGCGTGTAAAGTACCTCGATCAACTCTTTAATGAAATCAAGGAAAGAGAGAAGAGTGAAACACTCCGAATGTACTATGGGCTGTTTTAAAGTCAAGTAGTTGGGCACTCTTTTTAGGTGAATACAGAATAAAATAACCGTAAAAAGCGTTTTATTCAATACTTGGTTGTTTCCCACTTGCCAAGTGTGTTAAATAGTTTTTTTCCTTTTGATGTGGAAGTGGTATTAATTTGAAAATTGGACGCTCATGTATCGTATATTCATTTTTTGGCTGTTTTTAGTAACCCTTTTACCTCAGGCTGGAGCCCAGTGCATTTCCGGGGATTGTAAAGATGGGAAAGGTACGTACGTGTATCCCTCCGGAGCTAAATATACCGGGGAGTTTAAAGGGGGAGAGATTCACGGAGTAGGGGTTTGTTATTATACAGATGGTTCTAAGTACAGTGGGGAATGGAAGCACCGTTTTCCAGATGGGCGAGGAACGAAGATTTATTCAGACGGCACCAAGCGGACGGGCAATTGGAAGCGGGGTAAGCCAGTCGATGATCTTGGTAACATTTTAGAAGAGTATATTGCCAAGAAAAAGGAAGAGAATGTGGAAGATGATACCAATATTCAAAGTGGTTGTTTATCTGGAGATTGTCAAAATGGTATCGGCTCCTTTGCTTATCCGGATGGAAGCAAATATGAGGGAACGTTTGTTGATGGTAAGTTTTCAGGAGAAGGTCGTTTCACCTTTGCAAATGGAGATGTATATGAGGGTGCTTTCAAGGATAATTATCCTCATGGACTGGGTAAGCGAACTCATGCAGACAATGTGCCTGCGGAAGAGGGTGAGTGGAGAGAGGGAGAGTTTATCGGTGCAAATTTGGCTGCGGACGGTAAATTTGGTTGTATTGAAGGAGATTGTGCTTCCGGTACGGGTACTTTTGTGTTCAAAGAGGGAGTAGCCCGTTACACTGGCCAGTTTATGAACGATCAACCGCATGGTAAAGGGATTTGTACTTATGCGAATGGCGATAAATTTGAGGGAGAATGGATAGATGGCGCGTTTGGCGGCATGGGTACGCTGACCTTGCGGGATGGAACGGTAGTAAGTGGGTATTGGCAGGGTGGCGAGTATGTTGGACAATTTCCTCCAGAGGGATATCAAATTGTTCAAGACAGTGTTGGGCAATCTATTGTTCAAGCAACGGAGGAGCCCAGCGACTCAGTGGGATTGGTTTCACCGGAGCTTCAGACGAAAGTTTGGGCGGTTGTTGTTGGCGTGGCGTCTTATGATCACATGCCTGCATTACGGTACACAGATGATGATGCCTATAGATTTTATGCTTTTTTGAAAAGTGTGGAGGGGGGTGCATTGCCAGATGATCAAATAAGGATATTAATTGATGAGGCTGCCACTAAAGATAATATTACAGAGTCGATTTTGGATATTTTTGGACAGGCTGGAGAGAATGATTTAGTTGTTTTCTATTTTTCAGGCCATGGCCTAAATGGCTCTTTTTTACCTATTGACTTCGATGGATTTAATAATAAACTGGCACACGAGGAACTTGCAAAACACTTTAGTGAATGTAAAGCAAAATTCAAGCTTTGTGTTGCGGATGCCTGTCACTCTGGTAGCTTGATTGCAATGAGGTCGGCAGATACAGAGCCTGTTCTAATGCAATACTATCAGACATTGGCAAAATCGGTATCTGGGACAGCCTTATTAATGTCTTCGAAAGGAGACGAGACGTCCCTAGAATCTGCTGGATTGCGGCAGGGTGTATTTAGTCATTTTTTAATTCGGGGGTTAAAGGGAGAGGCAGATACGAATGGAGATAAGGTTGTCAGTGTGAAGGAGCTTTTTGACTATATTTATAGCAATGTTCGTGCTTATACTGGAAACCGGCAAAGCCCCGTTTTAAAAGGTGCATTTGATCCATCGATGCCTATTGGTGTAACGAGGGGAATTTAACTACTGAAAAGTGCTAGTTTACTCTACCCTACTTTCAACGGAGCCGTTAGCCAACTGGATTTCCAGGAGATCACCTTTTTGAACATCGGTTGCGTTTCGAATAATTTGACCGTCTTTTAGCGTGATGGAGAACCCTCTCTTTAGGATAGTGTAGGGGGATAGAGCGGTCAATATTTTTTCTGTATTTGTTAGTAACTGATGTTCTGTTTTTAGCTGGTGTTGAACAGATAAGCTAATTTTTTCCTTCAGTTGCTGGATGGATTGAGACGCCTTTTGGAGGGTATTATGGGATGCAAATTGGATGGCTAGGTCTAGGGCGTTTATTGCTGAGCCTGCGCCTTGAGTTTGGTAACCTGTTGCCTGTCCAATTTGCTTAACAAGTTGATTGATATTCATTTCGAATTGTACGGACCGCTCGATTAGAAATTGAGCAGCCGCTGTTGGGGTTTTAAAAGCTAAATGTGCGGTTAGATCTAGAACTGCTTCGTCTATTTCATGTCCAATTCCGGAGAGAACGGGGATAGGCATATTAGCTACCGTGGCACATAAGTCCTTGCCGTCAAAAGCGATTAGGTCTAATTTTGAACCGCCGCCCCTTACAATTATTACGGCATCAAATTGATTATGCTGGCGGCTTATTTCATGTAGCGCGGAGATGATTTCTCTTTCAGCATTTTTCCCCTGAACAGAAGCAAAGAAGTAGGTTTGTTGAAAATTGTAGCCATACCTGTTTTCCTCTAAGTGGGTTTTAAAATCGTGAAAACCAGCAGCTTCTTGGGAAGTGATTACGGCAATTCGCTGCAAAACGATTGGGAGTTGCAGGTTTGCATTTCGATTAAGAAGGCCCTCTTTTTGTAGCCATTCAATTGTTTGACGCCTTTGAAGGGCAGCTACTCCTAGTGTATAGGTAGGGTCTATGTCCCAAACATGTAGTTTCAAACCATATCGCTCATGAAAGCCTACTTTTACCAGCATTCGAACCTGCCCTCCAGGTTGGAGCACCTCTTCAGCAATAGGGCCGTGCACGGATTTAATAATTCGGAATTCGCGCTGCCACGTCACTGCCTGGGCTTGGGCTAGAATTCCAGAGTCGCTTGAACCTTCCGGGTCTGCCTTTTGGACTAGGCTCAAATACAGGTGTCCGTTTGAAAGATTGGATTCGGCTATTTCTGCAGTTATCCAAACTGGATCGGAGAAGTTGAGGGCAATGACCCGTCGAATATGCTCATTTAAGTCGAATAAGGAATAGGTTTGCATGGTTATTCGGCAGCTTCCTTGAGTTGATCGGCTTTTATTTTGCCTTTTGGCACCAGGATTTTCCAGTAGGAGAAGTCCTGATTTGCTTCCAGGCCAAAGCCGTAAATAACCTCACCGGGGCGGCTAACCTTCACGAACTTGTCTGTTCGAATCTTTGCAGATCGCTCATCCCAGGTAAGCTCTTCTGTTTCAATACGTTCTTGTTTAGCACTATTCATTACCACACTATCCCGGGCTATTACTATGCTTTTTTCTTGTTGCCGAACAGCAAATTTGGATGTAAGTGTATTAACAACCTGTTGAGCGGGGTTAAGGAACTCTACTTTAATTCCTTCGGGAAACTCTTGCCTTGGATCGGTTCGTTCGGTATAGTTTTTCAGTGTTGGGGCGGTTATTCGGATCCGTACCACTGCGCTGTCTGAGTATAAAATTTCTACTTGTTCACCGACCTCCACCAGCGTGTCATCTGTTGTATAGTTTGCCTCCACTCTTGCAAGCTTATTTTCACAGGCAAAAAGGGAAAGGAGGGTCAGGCAGATAGTGGCTCGACGTAAGCTAACGTGATTGATCATGCCATTATTTTTTTTAAGGTGAAGCGAACAACCAACAATAATGCGATTAAAATTAACAGGAAGTACCCGACTGGAATTGACACCCATGCGATGATGTGCGTACGGTCTATTATGTACATTAGTAAAAGGACAGAGCAGATAAGAAGCACTAGATTAGAGATTCGTTCGGATCCTGGTATATGTTCGAGTGCCACATTTCTACGAATGGTTGCAATGGTAAGAAACATTGAAAAAACGGGAAGTATTTGTGTTAAAATATTGGTATTTAGAATGTTACCTCTTTGAAATAAGAACATGTAAATACTTAGAGCGATTGAGAAGATACCAGGAATACAGGTAGCGAATATGATAGCGGAGTATAAATAATTCCAAGGGGAAATATGGCCTTGTTCCATACTAATCCAATTGATTGCCCAAGCAAGTGCTGGGAGCGCAAGAAAGTAAGCGGTTATATAAATTGGATGCTCGCTTAGCAGGTCAACTAGTGCTTGGATAGTCATAATAAACGGTATAAATGAAAGACAAAGTTCGTTTTTCTGATGGATGCAGTGTCTTTTTTTTGTGTTTAATGTTCAACCCCAATTAAATTGGATTTCTGGGTAGTCCGCCTCCAGAGCAGAAATCTTAGTTTGGACTTTTTCGAGGAAAGCCAGGTGCTGAGATGTATTTGGATTAAAGGGGCGGTGTTCGAGTGCTTGTCTAATTTTTTCAATTTGGGTAATAAGGGCTATGGTTTCTTTTTGGAAAAAGGTTTGAGCAAAACAGGTTTGCACATACTCAACAGCAAGGTCTGAAGGGTGAATAAGGTCCTTTTCATAAAATCGGTAATCTCTTAAATCATCCATGATTAACTCGTAAGCAGGAAAATAGTAGGTGTTTGGGAGGGAATTAGATAGCTCCTCGCAGGCTAGGAGTAAAACGGATTTGCTTCGTTGGTTTTCAATTGCTCCCATACGGAGGTGGCGAACGGGGCTAACGGTGAGGATAATGTTCAAGTTGGGTCTTTTTTCGCGGAGTTCTTGGAAGGAAGAGCGGAGGATATCGGTCGTTTCAGAGACACTTAGGCGCTTTCGATCGAAGTGTTTTGCGGGCATTTTGTGGCAGTTTGCTACAATTCTGTTTTGGTTTGCAAGATGGAACACTTCGGCTGTTCCAAGTGTCAGAATCAGAACATCTGTTTTATTCAGGAATCTGGAAGCGTTTTGATGCAGTTGATGAGCTGTTGCCTTTGCCGAGTTAAGGTCTTGATGTGCAAATTCAGAATGTAGGTCCCAGTGTCTCCAAATTCCTTCATTTTCAAAAAAGTCGAATTCGTTAAGAGGTTGGGCTTTTGCAGCGGAGGCAATAGAGAAGGGGTTGTAGCAAATACCATAGGGGTTAACCAGTACCGAGAACTGGCACCTATTTAGGTAGGTACCGATATGTTTGGTAAAGCAGGAGCCTACTAATAACAGTTGGTGTTGGTGATGGATCTGAAAGGACGGAGCTGGAATATTGATTAGAGTGCGGAAAACAGACATCTAAGGAGTTAAGTAGGTGAGCATTCAGTCAACAATACGGCAAATAAACGTAGATGTAACCAGATAAAGTTGTTAAATTTACCTGTTTTTTTGACGGTAACACCTTGCCGTAATTACTAAGTCATTGATTTTGTATTTTTTATGTCCTTTTTGGACCGTTTTTTTCCGAAATTAGTTACCGTACCACCGGATCCGGATGTGGTTTTTGGTCGTTACACAGATGCCTACAAAACTGCGTTTCAAAAGGTTTGTTGGACTCGTTCTTTGGAGTTATTTGATAATGGAAAGCCATTGGAGGCGTATGAAGAGCTTTTGAGATTTATGCGGGATGAGGAAGTAGTCAATGTGGAGTGGGAGATTGTTAATGGTGTCCTTTCGTTTCATTTTTTACAAGGATCGCGTCGTGTAGATGGGAGAGCAGATTCGGAGCGGATTCGAGTAGAGAGTCGGATTGCTTGGGCGGATGACTTGAATGTAGCATTTATGAGGAGGTTGGCAGAGCAAAATTTCAGGTTGCGGTACTCCCGATTTGCATTGACGGAAGACAACTGTCTATCGATTGTTTTTGATAGTTCAACGCGGGATGGTGCCCCTATGAAATTGCTTCAGGCATTTAGGGAGCTATCCATTAATGCTGACAAGCAAGACGATCTGCTTGTGGAAGAGTTTAGGGTATTGAGGAGGGTTGATGAGCCTGGGACTGTTTGGGAGATACCTTTGGAGGAAAAAAGCATAAAAATTGCCTATTTTAGGAGCGAGGTGACAGCGTTGTTAGAGGCTTTGGCTTTAGGCCAACCCGACCCGGGGCGCTTCCCTGGTGGGTATGTGTATTTGATGCTGGGTACTGCATTTCGGTTGGACTATTTGATACGCCCAGAGGGATATCTAATGGATTTATTAGAGCGAATTTACCAGCTTTATTTTGCGAAGGACAGTAGAACTCCTGCTTCTAAAATATTGTTAATGAAAGAGTTGTTTGAGAAAGGTTTGGAGCGTTCGGATGAGCAGCTAGCTGGAGAGCTTTATAAAACACGGGCTACCTTTGGGATCAGTCCTGCTGTCGGGCATGATCGAGTTCAAGCGTTATTGGAGGCGGAGCTTCCCAAAATGGATTGGCATATTGAGCAAAAGCATCCGGAAATTATGGCACTGGCTATTGCCAAATATGCAGTTGGGTATGGACTTTATCATTACTCACCACCTCCACCCGACAAGGCTTTATTTCATTTGTTTTTTCAGATTACGGAAGCCTCTTTTTTTCAAGAGTTGGGTTATTCGGTGCCGTTTTGGAGGGCTGAAGGGGGGCTCAATAAGGAGCGGATACTGGATGCTATTCGTGGTATTGTGAAAATGTGGCGTTCAGAATATCCTGGGTTCAAGTTGGAGTTGAATGAGCTCCGTTTTGAGACATTGCCCTTGTTTGCAAAGAGTTATTTAACTATGATAAAGAATAGTACTTTAGTAAAGCAGCCTTCACAGTGATTGATTTGTCATTGGTGGTGGGTAAATTGTGAGCTTGTTTTATTCGTAATATAGAAATGGATGAACTATGATTATTTCAGCGATAGTTGCTGTTGGTAAAGGAGGGGTTATTGGTAGAGATAATGAAATTCCTTGGTATTTACCAGCTGATCTAGCTTATTTCAAGCGGGTTACACTCAATCACTGCGTGATTATGGGTCGGCGCACTTTTGAAAGCATAGGTCGACCCCTGCCTAAGCGTATCAATATTGTTGTTACGAGGGATCCATTTTTTACTGCCACCGGAGTGGTGGTTTCGCATACGTTAGAGGAGGCGCTTGGGATGGCTTATGATACAGGTGAGGTGGAGGCTTTTATCATTGGGGGCGGACAGATTTACAATGAAAGTGCGCCACTTTGGGATCGAATTTATCTTACAGAGGTGGATGTTCAAGTAGATGGAACGGTGTATTTCCCCGAAATAGATCTGGCAGAGTGGGTGGAGGTAAGTCGAATCGATTGTCTTGCGGATGAGAAAAATGAATACGGTTATAGTTTTAAAATATTGGATCGAAAAAACGAGTGAAAATATTTCCAGCCGTTTTAGCTGCAAAAATGTCCTGTTTTTTTTATAATTTTGCACCCTGATTTGCCAAGTCAATGAAAGAGGCGGTCAAAAACGCAAGGGATTTATTTAACAAAGAAACTCGAGGTCTTTCTATGGAAAAGAAGCGTGTGCTGTTAATCACACAAGAGATTGAGCCCTACACAGAGGGCTCAGAAATGTCGAAATTAGTTGCCCGGCTCCCCAAATACCTCAGTGAAAACGGATATGAATTGCGCATTTTGATGCCTCGTTATAGTAGTGTCAACGAGCGTAGGCATCGTTTGCACGAGGTGGTTCGCCTTTCTGGTATGAACATCATTATTGACGATGACGATTATCCACTAATAATTAAGGTTGCTTCTTTGCCGGGATCTCGCCTGCAAGTTTACTTTTTGGACAACGAAGAGTTTTTTAAGCGTCCTGGCATGTATGGTAATGAGGAGGCTTATGAGGACAACGCTGATCGAGCTGCTTTTTTCTGCAAGGGTGCGATAGAGATTGTGAAGAAGTTTGGCTGGGCCCCTGATTTAATTCTTTGTCAAGGTTGGATGACGGGTTTGGTTCCCTTTTTCTTGAAGACTGCCTACAAGACAGAGCCGTTATTTGCTAACACGGAAACTGTATTTGGCATGTTTTGTTCGGATCATGAACTAATGACGGAGCGATTTTTTGCAAAGGCAGCGATAAATAACATTAAGGAGTCTGACTTGGAGCCGTTTCGAACTGCCGATGGAAAAGCCTCCCTTCATCGGGGTGCAAGTGCGTATGCGGATGGTGTTATTGCTGGCAGCGAAATAGAAGGTATGGACGTTGGATTCTTGTCTAATTTAACTGAAAAGCCAGTTCATGTATGGAAGACAGAACAGGAATTCTTAAGTGGTACACTAGCTACCTTGAGGAGGCTTTTAGAGGTTCCGGTAGAGGATTAAACCTGGCATGTTGATTAGCGTTTTATAAATTTAAAAGCGAATATTTACATAAAAACCAATCCGGCTATTTGATAGCATATATGCACAGATAGCCGGATTAAGTTACCATCCATGAAGATTACCACAAAGCAGATCGCCCTCTATTCTGTTGGGCTGACTTTAGCACTTGCTACCTTGTTCAGTTGTAATAAATCCACCACTTTCGGTGCGGATTTGCTGGAGGACCAGATTGCGGATTTTGATATTCAAGAACTAGAAGTCAATTGCTCTTTGGAAACCATTGATAAGGTGACAACAGCGGATTTGAATTCTCAATTTGATTATTTCCCGTGTGGACGGATAAAAGATGCAGATTTTGGGAGTACTACTGCTGAAATATTTTCTCAGATTACCCTGAGTGGGGGTAGTTTTGATTTTGAGAATGCGCGCTTTGATTCTGCTTTTTTGATTTTGCCGTACGATGCGAACGGTTTTTACGGGGACACACTTATTCCTCAAAATTTGCGCGTATATCAGCTAGCGGATACGATTGCCAATTCCAAGCGTTATCTAGCAACGGATAGTATTTTGGTAGGTGATGAGATTGCTGCGGTTAATCAGTTTTTACCTAGGCCTCGAACCCCAGAAAAAATACTGGATACTGCAGCTACTGCGATTAAAGCTCCACACCTTAAGGTGCCGCTAAGCAATGCTTTTGGTGCGTTTCTCCTGAGTGTTGACAGTACGACTATGACCAATGATTTCGCTTTCTGGCGTCTTAGTAAAGGTATTAAGCTGGTGGTGACGCCTACCTCTGACCCAGGAGCGTTGGTTGCTTTTGATTTAAACTCCAGTAACTGCTTTATTCGGATGTATTATACTGTTGACGATACAGTTTCTCGTACGTATCGGTATAATTTAAAAGGCTCTTCTACTGCTACCTCGAATAAATTTTTGAAATTTACCCATGATTACACCGGATCCAGTGCACAAGCGAACCTTGGTGTAGTAAATCCAGAGCGGATGTATATGCAAGGCTTAGCAGGTATCCGAATGAAAGTTGAGTTCCCTACAGCTGCTGCCTTAGAGGGTATCGTAGTGAATAAGGCAGAACTGGAATTAACTGCTCTTTCTGATCCGTTCTTTCCAGTGGCAGGGCAGTTGTTGGCGTTTGATAAAACATCAGATACTACCTACTTAGAGACAGCTGATGTTACGTATGCCTATACGGTTTCTAATGGTGCTTATACCCTTTTTGGAGGTAAGCCGCAGTTGGCTGAAGGAGGAGTTAAAAAGTATCAGTTGACCTTGACAAAACAGTTTCAAGATTTTGTAGATGCTACGGACAACGATCCTAAAAAACGGACGATTTACCTGAGCATTGCTCCACAGGTGTTGACTGCTGGTCGTACTGTCTTTTTTGGGGTAAATGATCCAACCTATCCTGTGAAACTTCGCCTAAAGTATACCAAACTATAGTCTTCATACGCCTTTTATCTATTCCGGTTATCACTAATAAACTTGATACTAAGAGGGTAATTGTACCTGGTTTTAGATTAAACCTTTATACTTATCCTAAATTGTATTTTAATCAATTGATTTACAACCCTTAATTTAGAATATCTTTATGTGTGGAATTGTTGCTTATATTGGAAAAAAGCAGGCCTACCCTATCCTTATTAAAGGTTTGCAACGACTAGAGTACAGGGGCTATGACTCAGCTGGTATCGCTCTTTCTAATGGTCATTTAAACATTTATAAAAAGAAAGGTAAAGTTGCAGACTTAGAGGCTTATGTCAAGGATAAAGACGTTCACGGTCATGTTGGTATTGGCCATACCCGTTGGGCTACCCATGGAAAACCGGATGATTTGAATGCGCATCCTCATACTGGGTCTAATGGCCGGATTGTGTTGATTCATAACGGTATAATCGAGAACTACGCGGTCATTAAGAGTGCTCTTGCAAAGTTAGGTCATACGTTCTCCAGTGAGACGGATACGGAAGTACTTGCACATTTGATTGAGGAGGTGCAGCGTCGGGAAAACCTTCCAGTAGAGGAGGCTGTCCGGCAAGCACTAACACAAGCACATGGTGCGTATGCAATTGTTGTAATGGACCGGGAGGACCCAGGTAAATTGGTGGCAGCGAGGAAGTCGAGCCCACTCTTACTAGGGATAGGTAAAGATGAATTTTTAGTAGCATCAGATGCAACACCTATTGTTGAATACACGAAGAAAGTGGTGTATTTGAATGATGAGGAGATTGCCACGATTACATTGGATGGGCAAATGACGGTAAAGACTCTTCGGAATGAAGAGACGACACCGACTATCCACCAGATCGAATTAGAGATAGAGCAGATAGAAAAAGGGGGGTATGCTCATTTTATGTTGAAGGAAATATTCGAGCAGCCTACAACGATTGCAGAGTGTATGCGGGGTCGAATGAACGCTGATGAGGGCTGGATGCGCTTGGGGGGTATGAGTGAATACAAAATGCGCATGATAAATGCAGATCGATTCATAATACTCGGTTGTGGAACATCTTGGCATGCGGGGATGATTGCAGAGTATTTGTTTGAGGAATTGGCTCGTCTACCTGTAGAAGTAGAGTATGCCTCTGAATTCAGGTACCGCCATCCAGTTGTCCGCGAACGGGATGTTGTTTTAGCGATTTCTCAATCGGGCGAAACAGCCGATACCTTTGCGGCGTTAGAGCTCGCTAAAGAGGCTGGAGCACTTACGTACGGTATTGTAAATGTAGTTGGCTCTTCTATTGCCCGTTTAACCCATAGTGGTTCCTATATTCACGTTGGGCCTGAGATTGGGGTGGCGTCCACAAAAGCGTTCACCGGTCAAGTGACCATGTTAACCATGATGGCGCTAGTATTAGGGTATGAGCGTGGCTATCTGCCTAAGTCTCAATACCAGAAACTAGTTCAAGAGCTTGCTCAAATCCCATCAAAAATTGACCAACTGCTGAACTCTTGTCAGGAAAAGGTAGCCTACATCGCCGGTGAATTTAAGGACGCATCGAATGCGCTGTATCTGGGTCGTGGCTATAATTTCCCAGTTGCACTAGAGGGGGCGTTAAAATTGAAGGAGATATCCTATATTCATGCGGAGGGTTATCCAGCTGCTGAGATGAAGCACGGTCCTATTGCCTTGATAGATGAAAACATGCCCGTGTTTGTAATCGCTACCAACCTCAGCGCTTATGATAAAATTGTTTCCAATATTCAGGAGGTAAAAGCTCGTAAGGGAGTAGTAATTGCTTTGGTAACGGAGGGTGATGAAGTTATCAAAAGGATTGCGGACCACACCATTGAGATTCCTGCTACAGAAGAGCCGTTTACCCCACTTTTGTCGGTGATACCATTGCAGTTGCTGGCTTACCATATTGCGTTGCTTCGTGGGTGTAATGTAGACCAGCCTAGGAATTTGGCTAAGTCTGTTACCGTCGAGTAGTGCTGAACGTACAGTGTATTATTTTATGCGCTCAGCGTAAATCTATAATACTGGTGAATTAGCCCAAAGTTGACGTTGGTGTTTTGTCCTAGTTGTATTACTTTCTGTATCTAAGTATATGGAAATGTTTTGGCTAAAGCGGACAAAGCTTGATCCACGCACCTGGAGGTAATTCACCAGTATTTTTTTGCCCGTCTATATCCTTGTTTTTTAGGCTGTGGACAGTCAATGGTGGTCTTAATCAGATTTAATGTCGACATCTTAGAATGTCAGTATACGATCACTTTGAATAATTAGATGGGTCAATTCAGCCATTGTACTGATTTCTGCTTTTTCCACCAAAGTCGTTGATTTAAGTCCGCGGGCTTCTAGGCAGCTTCCACAAGTGAGCAACTTTGCTCCTTTGCTAGTAGAAAGCTTCAACATGCGTTCAATATTGTAGAATCCATTTGGTGTATTTTGGTTAGCAATGGCGCAGTTGACACCATCAGCCATTAAAAAAATAGAAAGTTGCGTGTTGGGGTGATCTTTTGTGATTTGATTGGCGATACGTAAGGCGTTGTAGGCCTTTTCGGTGCCATAAGGGGCATCATTAATTATGATTAGAATATTCATAAGAAGTATGACAGGTGAATAAATAGTATCCATCATTGGCAAAATAGTCGCCTGCTCAAGTTAAGGATTTTTCCAGTAAACAGATACTTTAATGTTAACTTTGCCGCATTGCGAATTTACATGAGCCAACAGCTTGTTGGGTATTACTTTCTATTATACAAAAACCAATTTATGATTTTTAGGTAATGTGTACCGTAAGTATTGTGCCGATTGTTGGTGGGCTTGTTTTGACTTCAAGCCGTGATGAGCAGAAAGCGCGCCCGACGCTCGCACCTCAATATTATGAGCAAGGTGCAAGGCGGCTTTGGTATCCGAAAGATCAGCAGGCAGGTGGTACTTGGCTGGCTTTGGAGGAAGGAACAGGGAAGGCTGCCTGTTTACTTAACGGAGCTTTTGAGGCGCATGTTCGAGAGGCAAGCTACCGTAAAAGTAGAGGTCAGCTACTATTGGAGTATTTTGATTTTGAGGGTCCCTGGCACTTTCAAGAGCAAGTTGATCTTAGCCATATTGAGCCTTTTACACTTCTCATGTTGAATTTTCATGCTAATAAACTAGCAGAATTGCGTTGGGATGGTACTCATAAGCACTATTCGGAAGTTGATACCACTCGTCCAAGGATTTGGTCATCAGCTACTCTTTATACGGCATTAGAACGAGAAGCGCGTGAGCGATGGTTTGATGAGTGGCTAGAGAAAAATGATTGGGAACGGATTATAGAGTTTCACCTAGGAAAGTCGGGCGAAGATCCTGCTTTTGATATTCGTATGCTCCGACCGGGAGGGCTTCAGACAGTGAGCATCTCACAAGTTTGTTTTCGAGGCATGAACGTGAAGCTTTTTTACCAAGATTTGCTCTAAATGCAGTTTATTTGTATTCATTTCACCAATAAAAAATATTTTATCACCATCACCGTAAATATAAATGAAGATTCTTCATCTGATTATTACCTTTTATTTTCTTACATCTATTTCCGTTTTTGCTCAAACTGAACAGGTATCAGGTGTTCGTTTCTTGGAGGTTGATTGGGCTTCGGCCTTGTCCAAGGCGAAGCAGGAGAATAAGCTTATCTTTTTAGATATTTATGCTTCGTGGTGTGGCCCATGCAAAAAATTGAAGCGAACCACTTTCGCTAATGAGAAATTGGGCACCTTTTTTAATGAACATTTCATTTGTGTCGCTGTAGACGGGGAGAAAGGCGAAGGCCCGAAGCTGGCAAGGCATTATTCTGTTCGAGGCTACCCAACCCTATTGTTCATAGATGGTTTGGGAAATGTTGTTCATCAGGAGGTTGGTTACATAAGGGCGAAGCACTTACACCGAATAGGAGATAATGTGTTTAGCAAGCACGTGAATCGGAAAAAGTAACAAAGCATTCGGGCTTACTTTCCTTTAATAATTATGAAAATCAATGAATTATAAATCTGATCGCTTTTCTCGATCATTTACAGGAATAGGTCTGGCTTTGGCATGGCCTGACACGTATTGTAAGCAAGCGGGTGCTTGGTATGATTTTCTGATGAATAAGGTGGGTGTTGCAAGAAACAACTATTACAAGGTTGGTCACGCTGCACTTGTATTAATAAATAAGTCGGACGGTCTTTGCTACTACTATGACTTTGGTAGATACCATTCCCCATTTGGTTATGGCCGTGTTAGGAGTGCTTATACAGATCACGATTTGACAATACCGATTCAGGCGCAGTTTGATGAGGGGGGAAATCTTAGTAATTTAGAGGATATAATGCTATTTTTAGCAGGGAATCCATCTTGTCATGGAACGGGAGCCGTTCATGCTGGCTGGTGCGAGCTTGATTTTGAGCGAGCAAGTGCTGTGGCAATTGCCCTTCAGAGGAGAAGCCCGATTATTTATGGGCCTTTTGTTTGGGGAGGGACGAACTGTTCTCGTTTTGTTCGAACCGTTTTGTTAGCAGGTCAACCGAATTTGCTAAGGTATTTTCGATTGTTAATCCCGGATACAATCAGTCCAACTCCTTTGGCCAATGTTCGAGCTGTTGGAAAGGTTGGGAGCTGGGTTTCTAAATTAGTATGGACGTATGCTAGCTAAGGGATATCTTCAGTCTACGCTTCCTGCTCCAGTTATGCCTGAAAATTTGCCCAGTCATGCCCAATGGTTGTCGGGAGAAGGTGCAGGCTCCTGGTTTGTAATTCAATTGGAGGGTGCTGGCTCCTATGAAGTAGCTCGATTTGACCCAGAAGGAAGGTTAGAGTGTAAAGGGGTATTTAAGGTGCGGAACGCCTCTTTTTTTGATATTGAGAGGCCGTTTCAGGTAACCTATCTTTCGCACTGCCAACAGGTGACGTTGTTACAAGCGGGAGTAGTTGTTGTTTTGGATCGCATGTAGGAATTTTATTAAGTTAACAGAATAATAGCTTTCAAAAAATGGTGATAACACATTGTAAAAATGATCTTTATGCGCTTCGTAACCTAGTATCGAGGTTAACCCAAGAGCAATATGTATATGTTTCTAATTGTTTAGAGGGGGGCTCTTTGGGTCAACATTTACGCCATGTTTTAGAGTTTTACACTTGTTTATTGAAGGGTCGAGAGCAGGGAAAGATAAATTATGATACGCGGCAGCGCGATTTGCGCATTTCGAATGATCATTCATTTGCGCTCCAGCGAATGGACGAAATTATTGATCTATTAGGTGAGGGGGCGGCAGATTGCCCCTTACTTTTGGAGGGGCAATTTGGGTTAGAAGAGACTTCACAAATGGCTACGCCGACTAGTTTCCAGCGAGAGTTGATCTATTGTCTAGAGCACAGTATCCACCATCAGGCCCTTATGAGGGTGGTTCTAAAAGAGATGGATCTGGTTCATCTGGCAGATAAACATTTTGGCGTTGCATCTTCCACGGTACGTTTTCGTCAGGGTTCTTCGGGTGAGTAATTTTGTAAGTGATTGGAGAATTACGAGCTTTTTAGCCGATTTATGCTAAAAATCAGGTTCTTTTAATAATTTTCTTGTTTAAGGGATCTAAACTGCCTTACTTTGCTGAGCGTATAGAGTTTTTTGAGTAATTGGAGGGCTGTTTTCTACAAGGGGTCCTCACGAAGGAAGAAGTACGTTACAAAGAAAGAATATTGATAGAGAAAGAGCATTTATTCTCCTTGTGGCACAATTATTTGGTTAATAGACAAACATAGTATTAGCAATGATGAGATTAGAGTACATACCAAGGGTTGGATTTGTTTTTGAAGGGAAGGAGGTGCGTTGGAGGTCCAGTCGTAGCGTGGTGCGGGGGAATCTAGGTGGGATATTTGAAGAGGAGGACCGCATGGTTGATCTCTCGGAATATTTTGAGGATGGTGAAAATCATACCATTGAGCAGCGCCGAGATTTGTACCACGATGAAGAAGATTCCTATTGTTTTTATTTAAACTACGATGAAGAGGATCTTTTAACGGAGTTAGAGGTGCATTCTGGACTTGCCATCTTAGTAAACGGACACGAAATGGAATTTGACTCTGATATTTACCGTATTTTAGAGTCAATGAACGATTCAGGAAACCGGGGTATTGAGTTGGAAGAGGGTAACTATTTATTCCAGGATTTAAAGATGACGATTGCAAGCTCAGCGGCTACGGGTGGCGATGGAAACGGACTTGCTTATTTTTATGGGGCGGAGAATGTGGAGCATCTGTTGGGCTGACTTTAGAGAGTGGGTGTTTTTTATTGTTTTTAAAAGGTTGTCAATTGTATATGTATATGTTGTTTATCTAGGCTGATAAAACAAATTGGTGGTTCCTGATAAAAACCATATATAACTGTAATATCAAAAAGAAGCTGAAAAGAGTTATGGATGGCGGCTGTACTTCCTACATCGGTAAAATGCCGTGAATAGATTAATTGATCTGCGGTTGGAGACTAATTAGCAGACGATTTTGAATAAGATCCTTACTATTGTGACTCCCCAAGAAGAACGCTAGTTGATTTGAGCCATGTTAATTTTTTTTAGACGGATCTATTCTATTTTGGGGGCTATTACGCTCTTCTTTATTTGCCTGACGCTTTTTTCTTGTATGGAGGAGCCATCAGGCCCTGGCTTTAAAATTGGCTTTTCCCAATGTTGTGATGATCCGTGGCGGCATGTGATGGAAAAAGAGATGAGGCGGGAAATGACATTCTACCCTGAGATGTCCCTTCATATTGTGAGTGCTGGAGGTAGCAGTGAACGGCAGATAGATCAAATTCGGCAGTTAATGCGCGAGGGATTAGATTTATTAATCGTTTCACCAAATGAGTCTGAGCCACTAACAGCGGTGATTGAGGAGGTATTTGATGCAGGAATTCCTGTGATTTTAATAGATCGCAAGACAAATTCAGACAAGTATACTGCTTACATAGGAGCTGACAATTATGAGATAGGAGAGACAGCAGCACATTACATTGCGAATAAGTGGGGAGGGCGTTCCAATATACTGGAGATTAAGATGCTAATGACTATTTCGCCTGCAATTGAGCGTAATCGTGGCTTTATGTCAGGGATGAGTATGTATCCTGGATTAAAAAAAGTAGGTGAAATCGAGTTGCCTTATTTGGAGAAGGATGGGGATGCTGCAATTGGAAGATTATTGAAGGAGCACCCAGAGGCAAATGTTGTTTTTGCGCACACAGATTTATTAGCGGAGACGGCGTACAGGGTTGCTCAGAGGGAGGGCGTTTCTACCCCTTTGGCCTATATTGGTATTGATGGGATTCCTGGTACTGGGAATGGGATTCAGGCGGTGGAAGATGGCGTATTAACTGCTTCACTCCTGTATCCTACCGGTGGGTCTGAAGCCATAAAACTTGCCTTGGCCATTTTGAATAGATTGCCTTTTGAGCGAAAGAATATTCTTCAATCTACGGTAATTGACCGAGGGAACGCTCGTATACTTCATGCACAAATGAAAAAAGAGGCGAGTTTGCAAGAAAGTATAGATAAACAATCAAAGGGACTTACAGAGCTCAAAAGTATTTATAGAAGTCAAAAGACATACATTTTTGTACTAGTTTCCAGTTTATTGATCTCTATCCTGCTGGGTGCATTTTTTTTGAAATCACTGCGTACAAAGCAAGCTGTCAATCGCCGATTGGAGCAAAAAAATCGGGAAGTACTGGAGAATGAGCAGCAGATCATGGCGATGTCAGACGAGCTTAGGAGTGCTACCCAGGCGAAGGTTGACTTTTTTACTAACATTTCACATGAGTTTCGAACGCCTTTAACGCTGATTTTGGGATTTACGGAAGATTTATTTCCAAAATCAAAGCAAGACGCGGAAACAAGGCAAAATTTGCGATTGATCCAGCAAAATGCACAGCGATTGTTACGATTGGTTAATCAAATTCTGGATTTTAGAAAAGTGGAGAGCGAGGCAATGAAGTTGAGGGCATCGGAAAATAACATTGTTGAATTTGTTCGTGGGGCCATGGAGTCGTATTCTAAAAAAGCGCAGCAGCGGCAGATTGATTTTAAGCTTGTGACACGACATGAGGCGTTGTCGGTTTGGTTTGATCAGGGGATGTTGGATAAAGTGTTATTTAATTTGTTATCCAATGCGTTCAAGTTTACCCCTAATGGGGGGAGCATTCAAGTTTCTATTTCGGTAGATCAGTTTGAGAACAGGGTAAAGATACGAGTAGAAGACAGCGGAAATGGCATGAGTCAAGAGGTGGCGGAGCATATTTTTGATGTTTTTTATCAAGCGCCGGATGGGCAAACAGTTGGCTCTGGACTTGGTTTGTCTCTTTCAAAGGCCTTGGTTGAGCTTCATAAAGGAGAGATTTCTGTTACAAGTATATTAGGGAAAGGATCAAGATTTGTGGTGGCATTACCTATGGGCAAGGAGCATTTATTACCAGGACAAATGGTGGATGAGGTCCACGATTATACCTATTTAGCGGCAGCTCAAATTTTTGAACAAGAGGAAATGGAGGAGGACATTATTGGACTCGGTAGTGCGGGTGTTCCAGATCAGCAAGTACTTGTAATCGAGGATAACGAAGAGATGCAATTTTTTCTAAAAAAGAAGCTTCGATCACGGTACCAAGTGATGTCTGCAATAGATGGTGAGACTGGTTTGGAGCTAGCCTTGAAATCTGTTCCAGATTTAATATTATGTGATGTTCTCTTAAAGGGTATGAACGGTTTAGAGGTAGTGCGTTCATTAAAATCAGATTTAAGAACCTCCCATATTCCTATTATACTTTTAACTGCGCGGGGTTCTGAGGAACAGCAGTTAGAGGGTTTACGGACTGGGGCAGATGATTATATGACGAAGCCGTTTAACGTGAAATTTTTGTTAGAAAAAATCAAAAATCTACTGAATAACCGGCATTTATTGCGAGATAGTTTTGGAAATAAGCTGCTTTATCTAGAAAGTACCGCTGGCACAGATCGTATAGTTGGGACGGAGCTGACCTTAGATGAGCAGTTTTTGGTCCGATTTAAGCAATATATTGATTTACATTTTAACCGACAGGATTTTCAGGTAAACGATTTGTGCAAGGAGTTAAAGCTCTCTCGATCTCAATTATACCGGAAAGTGAAGGCTTTATTGGGGCAGAGCATAAGTGACTACATTCAAGATATACGTTTGGAGCGTGCAAGACAATTATTGACAGAAGGGCACAAAAGTGTTTCAGAGATTGCGTACGCAGTGGGTTATTCCTCTCCTGATTATTTTTCGACTGTTTTCAAATCTAAATATAATATTGCTCCTTCGCAGTTTAGCAAATCGATATAATGAATTTGTGTTGCAACAATTTTGGGGGGTGTGCAACAAAAGTAGGGTTTTGGGTCTATAATACCCTTAAATCATTTTGTAAAAAATTGAAAATCAGTTTTTTATAGACAATTTTTTTTTGATACAAACTTAAAGGAGTTTGAGAAAATAATACGGGGTACAACATCTGAGGTGTGGTGACATTTGTGAAAAATCATCACACCATGAAATTTAATAAGGTAATAGTCTGGTCAGTAACCGTTGCATTAGGCGGTTTTTTATTTGGTCTTGATACGGCGGTGATATCCGGTTGTGAACGGACAATACAGCAGCTTTGGGGATTGAGTGATGCTTTAACTGGTCAGATGGTAGCCATGGCGCTTTATGGTACGATTGCCGGGGCTATATTTGGAGGTATTCCTGCAGATCTAATTGGAAGAAGAAATACCCTGTTTGGTATTGCAATAGTATATTTGATTTCAGCGATAGGCTCAGCGCTATCCCCAGAGATTTATTCTTTAATGTTTTTTCGCCTTCTAGGCGGATTAAGTATTGGTGCTTCTTCTGTAGTGGCGCCTATGTATATAACTGAAATTGCCCCAGCGGAAAAGAGGGGACAGTTGACTGCGCTGTTTCAGTTCAATATTGTATTTGGAATTTTACTAGCCTATTTATCGAATTGGATAATTGGTACGGAGGGAATCAGTAATTGGAGATGGATGTTAGGGGTAGTTGCGGTTCCGTCTTTATTGTTTGTAGTAGCAGTCTTATTTATTCCGGAGAGCCCCAGATGGTTGGTGCTAAAGCAAGGTCGTTCGGATGCAGCGTTAGCTATACTAGAGCAAATTAATCTCCAAACGGCAAAAACGTCTTTGGAGTCGATCATGCAAGGCAATTCAGATCAGGATAGCAAGCGGGTTTCTTACAAGGAGCTATTTAGTGCGAACTACCGATTTTCCACACTTCTTGCGTTCTTATTTGCTTTTTTCAATCAAGTTTCAGGTATTAATGCCGTCATCTATTACGCGCCTCGCATTTTTGAGGATGCCGGTATGGCGACTAGTTCAGCCTTGTTATCCTCTGTTGGAATTGGATTGGTGAATTTGGTATTTACCATGTTTGGCTTAGCCTTAATCGACAGAATAGGACGTAGGACCTTAATGTACATAGGGTCCATTGGGTATATCATTTCATTAACTCTTATTGCGTGGATTTTCCAGTCTGATAGTACACTGGGTAGTTATTTATTGCCCGGATTAATATTTGCATTTATTGCGGCTCATGCTATTGGACAAGGGGCTGTTATCTGGGTATTTATTTCAGAGATATTTCCGAATAGAATTCGGTCGTGGGGGAATTCTTGGGGAAGCAGCACACATTGGGTGTTTGCGGCTTTAATAGCGGGTAATTTTCCATGGTTTGCACAACGATTCGGTCAGAGTAGTTGCTTTTCCTTTTTTGCCTTAATGATGGCATTTCAACTTCTTTTTGTCTGGAAAATGATGCCAGAGACAAAAGGTGTCCCTCTTGAAGAAATTGGAGGTGCGCGACAAACAGGTGATAAAACTTCATACGATAGTAAGGTTGATTAAGGTGGGAGAAGTAATTTTTTCACCTTAATATTTTTCATTAAAAACGATTAAAATGTCTAATAATCAATCTATTATTTGTTTTGGCGAAATGTTATGGGATTTGTTGCCCACCGGAAAAGTGGAAGGTGGCGCACCGATGAACGTCGCTTGTCATGCTGCACGACTTGGCCATCCTACCCGGATGATTAGCAGGGTTGGGGATGATGAATTGGGTAATAGTTTGGTCCGTTTTTTAAGTTCTAAGAATGTGAATGTTCAATCTGTCCAGTTTGATCCAGTCATTCCTACAGGTACAGTGGAGGTTACCTTGGATAAATTAGGTACTCCTAGTTATGAGATTGTTTACCCTTCTGCATGGGATTTTATTCAATCTAGGTCGGAGGAGGAGGCGTATGTGCGGGGAGCAGGGGCCTTTGTATATGGTAGTCTTATCTGTCGTGAAATGTCGAGCTGTACCACCCTATTCCACTATTTGAAGTTGGCCAAGCTTAGGGTATTTGATGTAAACCTACGTACTCCCTTTTACTCAGAAGAAGGTATTCGGGCACTGTTGTTAGTAGCTGATATAGTGAAGATGAATTTGGAGGAGTTAGAAATTATTGCTGGCTGGAGTAATTACGAGGGAGCAGTTGAGCGGCTTATGGAGCAGTTGTTTGAGCAATTTGGATGGTCTGTTTTGGTGGTTACATTAGGTTCGGGGGGGGCTTATGCCTACACTTCGGCTGGGCTCTATTATGAAAAGGGGGTAGCTGTTTCTGTGGTGGATACCATAGGTTCTGGGGATGCCTTTTTGGCTGGCTTTATTCACTATTATTTGCAAGAAAAGCCCACGGGTCAGGCATTGCGATATGCTAATGCTTTAGGGGCGTTTAATGCCCTGTTTTCTGGGGGGACACCTGTCATTACGGAAGGTGCATTTGAGGCATTTTGCGCCGAGAATCAGTTAATAATTGACTTCAATTAATATGCTTATGTTCAAACAAAACTGTCAGCTTCTCCTTACAGCGCTTGTAATTGCGTTGGTCCTAGGTGGGTGTAATCGCAGAATGGCTGTTAAACCAGGCACCTATGGTGAGCAGCATCGCCCTCAATGGCATTTTTCCCCACCTCAGAAGTGGATGAATGATCCAAATGGTATGTTTTTTTACGAGGGGAACTATCATTTATTTTACCAACATTACCCTGAAGCAAGTGTATGGGGCCCTATGCATTGGGGGCATGCTGTTAGTAAAGATTTAGTACATTGGGAGAACCTACCGATAGCGATTTATCCGGATTCGCTTGGGTATATTTTCTCTGGAAGTGCAGTTGTGGACAGACAAAACAGCTCTGGTTTGGGGAGTTTGGAAAATCCACCAATTGTTGCAGTATATACCATCCACGATATGGTTGCTCAAAAAGCTGGGAGGTTAGATTGTGAGAGTCAAGGGATCGCATTTAGTTTGGACAAGGGAAAAACCTGGACTAAATACGGCAAGAACCCTGTGCTTCCTAACCCAGGCAACATTCCAGATTTTCGTGACCCTAAAGTTAGTTGGGATCCAAGAAATTCCAATTGGATTATGACACTAGCTGCTGGAGATGTCATCAGTTTTTGGAGCTCGAAGAATTTAATTAGTTGGGAGCATTTGTCTGATTTTGGGAAAGGGTTGGGAGCTCATGGGGGAGTGTGGGAATGTCCAGATTTATTTCGGATGAAGGTAGAGGGTACGAATGAGCATAAGTGGGTATTGGTGGTTAATTTGAATCCTGGAGGTCCTAATGGTGGCTCTGGTACGCAGTATTTTGTAGGAGAGTTTAATGGTAGGCAGTTTATTCCGGATGCTTCGTTTTTATCCTCCATTTTGAAAGGAGCTGGAGTTTGGTTGGATTATGGAAGGGATAATTATGCGGGTGTTACTTGGTCAGATATTCCTGAAAGCGATGGGCGTAGGATACTGATTGGTTGGATGAGCAACTGGGACTATTCGAATGTTGTCCCAACAGAGACCTGGAGGAATGCGGCTACCCTTCCAAGGAGTTTGACATTGCACAAGACAAAGCAAGGTTATAGGGTTTTTTCCAATCCGATAAAAGAGCTACAATCTATCAGAGGGAAAGAGACAAGCTGGTCTTTTTCAGGCCTTAAATCGGGGCAATTTGTAACGCCTAAACTTCCCTTTTCTCCGTCGCAATCTGAGTGGGATTTGGAGCTAGAACTTCCGGAGGGAAGTGTTGGAAAATATTGGATAGAGTTGTTTAACGATTTCGGAGAGCGGTATCGAATCGGCTATGATGCTGGTAGTAAACAGCTTTTGAGCGACAGGACAAAATCTGGTCCTAATCAATTTTCAGACCGTTTTGCACGGAGTATCCATGCTGCACCGCTATCACTTTCTGGCAGCAAGCTTCGGTTGCACCTACTTTTTGATGTGGCTTCTGTAGAAGTATTTGCAGAGGAAGGGAGTACCGTCATGACGGAGCTGTTTTTCCCTACTCGGCCCTTTACTTCGGCGAAATTAGTTACGGAGGGAGGCGATTTATTGTCTGCCAAGGGGAGGACATGGCATCTTAAAAGGGTGTGGCCTAAGTAAGAAAATTCGGAGTTGAACCTTCATTTTTTTGATTGCATATGTTCATTTTTTATTCAAACTTTTTTCGTTATGAAATTCAAACTACTATTTAGTCTTGCGCTGTTTTTGACGGCTCAGGTTACGTTTGCTCAACGGAACCTGACCGGCAAGGTAACAGATGCAGAGACCAGCGAGCCATTAGCCGGTGCTACGGTGGTGGTTACTGGTACCAACGTTGGCACCTTGACAGATGGCAACGGTGCTTTTCAACTAAAAGCTGGCAATGATGCAACAACGCTTACTGTATCTTATACTGGATACAACTCACAAACGATTGCTATTGGAGCCTCCAATGTAATCGACGTCGTGTTGCAGGCGGGTGCAGTTCTTGATGAGGTGGTAGTCACCGGTTATGGCACGGAGCGTAAGAAAGACCTGTTAGGTGCTGTTGCTATCCTTGACATCAAAGATGTAGAGGATGTAGCAAATCCAAATGTGTTACAAAGTATGCAGGGTCGGGTTGCTGGAGTGAATGTTGATCAATCTGGAGACCCGGGTCAAGGAGTACGGGTGCGGGTTCGAGGAACCAGTACTTTAGGCAAGTTGACCGATCCATTATACATTGTAGACGGAGTTCCTGTTCAGTCGTTTGTATCCAATGAAAACAACTCAACTATACCGCAAAGTTGGGATCTTTCTTGGTTAAATCCGAACGACATTGCTTCTATTCAAGTGTTGAAAGATGCCTCCTCGGCTTCGATTTATGGAGCTAGGGCGTCTAATGGAGTAGTAATTATTACGACAAAACAACCAGGTAAGCAGAAGCCTAGGGTTGATTTTAACTTGAGAACCAGTTTAGAAAATTGGAATGATTACGATGATTTGACGAATAACAGAGAGCGGGCAATAGTTGAATGGCAGGGAGCTGTTAATGATGGAACCAATCCAGATAACACAGGTATTTATAAGTACAAATGGCATCTTGATCCTAGTTTAGGACCTGGTATTCAAGGAAACGGGGTTCCTGTCTTGGACGAGATAATTTATCCTGAGTGGTTAGACGAAGAAGATCAGCTTAGGCCTTCAGGTCATCCGCAGAGTATTTATGGAGGTAATATTGAAGAGGGAACAGATTATTGGAAGGAGATTTCTCGTAGAGGGTATATGCAGAACTATGATTTAGCTTTTTCTCAAGGCAATGAGCGAGGAGGAGTACAGTTTGGTGCCAATTATTTTGATCATCGTGGAGTGGTTATTAATTCCAACTTTAAGCGGATGGGTATGCGGATGAATTCAAATTTCAAATTTTTGGATGGTAAAATAACGATTGGAGAAAACCTAACAGTTTCGCGGGGACAGCGATTGCTTTTGGACAACGGCTTTGGTGGCACGCCTGAGCAGGCTCCTTACCGTTACAAATCTATTTTGCCGGTTCGGACGGAAGATGGTCGTTTTTCTGGTCCTCCTGGTGGTGGGTTTTCGGATCGTGACAACCCGGTTGCGTTATCTGTGGATAATCAGGATGATCGAAGCAGTAACGTAAAGGTATTTGGTAATATTTACACAGAGGTTAAGTTGCTACCTACGTTGACATTCCGGAGTAGTTTTGGAGGTGATTATGACAATATTTTCTCGAAGGATATCTTTCGCACCTATTCCCGGGGATTTTTGGCGAATACTACCGCTGAGTTGCAGTTAAGACAAACGCATCAGACCAACTGGGTTTTTAACAATACATTATCCTATTCAAAAGTAGTTGGTCGGCATAATTTGAATGTACTTGGCGGTACGGAAGCTATTCGCAATAACGTCAATATTTTTTCGGCGAGTGCAAAAGGTTTTGCACAGGAGACAGTAGAGTATTTTCAACTTAGCGCAGCATCTGGGGAGCGCACTTCCTCAGGCATGAGT
>Ga0315900_10000634_pt1 | contig 59898 bp, 61 predicted proteins | sample LakEriMetagenome_FD_203521 | JGI IMG/M metagenome (GOLD analysis project Ga0315900, IMG submission 203521) | Freshwater fungal communities from buoy surface, Lake Erie, Ohio, United States - Buoy 12 MA114 | ecosystem: Environmental > Aquatic > Freshwater > Lake > Lake biofilm | place: USA: Lake... | reverse complement strand
CGTGTACGACTATATGAGCGGTCGCGAATACCTCGACCACATGCGCTTCTTGAGCGGTCGATCATCACTCCTGCGCCATCGCGTCATGGAGGCGCTCGAGCTCTCCGACGCAATCTTGAAGCGACCGGTGCGCGACTACAGCCGCGGCATGCGCCAGAAGATCGGCGTGGTGCAGGCGCTCGAGACCGATCCAGAGCTCCTCATTCTGGACGAGCCGTCCGAAGGTCTTGATCCACTGATGCAGCGATCACTGCAAGAGCTGCTCCTTGAGCGCGTCGCCGCCGGCCGCACCGTCTTCTTTAGTAGTCACCTCATCAGCGAAGTGGAGCGCATCTGTAATCGCGTTGCCATCGTTCGCGGCGGCAAGCTTGTTGCACTTGAGACGGTGGAGTCGCTGGTGCGATTCCAGCGTCGTCGCGTTGATGCGCTCGTTGCGCGCAAGCCGACACGACTCACCTCACTCGCCGGCCTCTTTGGCGTCAAGGTCTCTCCCGAAGGGAAGAGCGGCTATCGCATTAGCTGCGAAGCGGAATCTGCGACAGTGCCAAAGCTCATCTCGCGGCTGCAGACCTCTGGCCTGCGCGACCTGCTCATTGAAGCGGCAAGCCTCGAAGAGGCCTTCATGTCGTACTACGGCGACGCGCGTCACAGCTCTGGCGCCGTTCAGGTCTTCCCTGAGGTAGCAGAGGTGAAGAAGTCACTTTCGAAGCCTGCAGCGAAGCGACCAGTTGCGAAGCGCGCACCCGCAAAGAAGAGCCCAGCCAAGAAGGCTGCTCCAAAGAGGGGCGCCACTAAGAAGAGGAGTTCCCGATGATTAGTGCAATCCTCTTCCGACGCCTCATTCGCGGCCACCGTATTCGTCTCGTAGTTGGCCTCGCGGTCGTCGTGGTCTGGTCGCTCCTCTTCCCGGTCATCTATCAGGCGTTCCAAGAGTCGCTTGCGGAGCAGCCTGGTCGCCCCCCTGGAGGGAACTTCTCCACCCTGGCGGGCACGATCTCGGTTGGCTTTATTCACCCGATCTCGATCGCCCTCTTCGGCATCTTGAGTGCGGGCCTCACCGTGGGCGCGCTCTCCGGCGAGCGACAGCGCGGTACGTTGGAGCTCCTCCTCAGTCGCCCACTCAGCCGCCGCAAGATTCTTCTCACCATGCTCCTTGAAGGCTGGGTTGGCGCAGCACTCGTCTCGTTTGCCTACATCGTCGGCACCGTCCTCGGCGCGCAGATCGCCGGCGTCACCGACCAGCTCGCGTTTGAACAGCTGCCAATCCTCTGGGCGTACGGTGCGCTCTTTTGGGGCATGTTCGCGACGATTGGCATCGCCACAAGCAGCAGCTTCGATAACACTGCGCCATCAATGGCGATCACCGTCTCGTTCATCATGTTCAACTACATCGTTGAAGTCATCGGTTCCTTCTGGGATGTGGTCGAGCCCTATCGCTACCTCTCGCTCTTCAATCACTTCTCGCCGGTTGACCTGCTCAACGGCACCGTTGACAGCTCAGCCGCACTGCTCTTTGGAGTGGTCGCGCTGATCGCCGCGATCTGGTCGCTGTATATCTTCCCGCGCCGCGACCTCGCTGCGCCGAACTGATCCGCGTCGCGCAGGCGCGCGACGGTGGTTACACAATCCTTGAGAAGAGTTCGTTGCTGAGCAGTCGGCCGCGCAGCGTCAGCTGAACGCGCGATTGATCTGACGGATGTGGCGCAAGTAGGCCGTTTGCTTCACCCCATGCGATTGCCTCGCTGAATCCGTCACGCACCGCGGCATCGCGCTCCACACCACGTGCCATGCGTAGCGCAAGCACCAAGCCTTCAGCAGCACCAGCAGCGCCGCTCTCGGCCTCTGATTCGCCGCCAGGTGGAAGTTCGCCCTGCTGTAACGCCGCTTCCCACGCATCAAGGTTGGCCGAGTTCCAGCGACGTGTGACGCCATCGAAGGCGTGGGCACCAGGTCCAACGGCGGCAACGCTGGCGCGCTCCCAATAAAGCGTGTTGTGTCGTGACGCGTGGCCGGCGGTTGCCCAGTTGCTGATCTCGTACCAGTCGTAGCCGGCGGCCGGGAGGCGACTATTGAGGTGCTCGAGCTCCAGTGCGCCGCGCTCTTCGTCTTGGGCGGCGGCGGCACGTTCGCGCCAGGCGACGGCACCCGCGGGGGTGGCGAGGCGGTCGTCGCCAGACTCGTCGGGGCCGAGGCTGAGGGTGAGGGCGTAGACGCTCAGGTGGTCGGGGGCGAGGGCGATCGCCGCGTCGAGGCTTGCCGCCCAGGCGTCAAAGGGGAGGTCAGGCAAATCAGCCAGGAGGTCCATAGAGATGCTCGCAAACCCTGCCGCGCGGGCGGCCGCAATCGTCGCCACCACATCCTCAGGGGTGTGCCGTCGGCCAAGGGAGCGGAGGGCAGTCGTATCCATCACCTGCACCCCCACGCTGAGGCGGGAAACCCCGGCCTGCACCACGCCGACAAAGTCACCGCGTTCGTCGCCGCCCGGGTTCGCCTCAAGGGTGACCTCGGCGTCTGGGGCCAGCCCGAAACGATCGCGAATGCGTTCGACGAGAGAGGCGAGGCGGTCAGTTGGCAGGAGCGATGGGGTGCCCCCTCCGAGGTAGAGCGTCTCGAGTGGCTGGCGATTCGCCGAGCCGAGGCTGCCGAAGGTTTTGTCGGCGAGTTTCGCGCGCAGGTCAATCTCTTTCTCAATTGCGGTGAGATAGCCACCCATGCGCGACCGTGGGCCGAATGCGGCGGCACCAGCCACCACGACAAAGTCGCAGTACGGACAGAGCGAACGACAGAACGGAACGTGGAGGTAGAGGCCGCGCGGTGGCGCGGGCTGCGCGCCGGTCGTCACGTTAATCGGCGTCGGTGCGCAAGACGGCGAGGAAGGCCTCTTGCGGAATCTCAACGGAGCCGACGCGCTTCATGCGCTCCTTCCCCTCTTTCTGCTTTTCGAGGAGCTTCTTCTTTCGCGTGATGTCGCCGCCGTAGCACTTTGCCAACACGTTCTTGCGAACAGCCTTTACCGTTTCTCGTGCGATCACCGTGCCACCAATCGCCGCCTGAATCGGCACCTCGAACATTTGGCGCGGAATGAGCTCTTTCAACTTGGATGCAAGATTTCGACCCGATCCCTGTGCGCGATCGCGATGGATGATCGTGCTGAGCGCGTCGACTGGCTCGCCGTTCACCAGGATGTCGAGCTTGACGAGTGGTGCAACGCGGTATTCGGACTCGGTGTAGTCCAGCGACGCGTACCCCTGCGTGCGGCTCTTGAGCTGATCGAAGTAGTCCACGATCAGTTCGGCGAGCGGAATCTGGAAGCGCATGACGACGCGCTTCTCGTCGAGGTACTCCATGCCGTCGAAGATGCCGCGCTTGTCGGTGGAGAGCTCCATGATCGTGCCGATGTAGGTCGATGGCGTAACGACCGAGGCGGCGACCCACGGCTCGCGGATCTCGTCGATGTGGTTCGGGCTCGGCAGCTGGGCAGGGTTGTTGATCAGCAGTTCGCCCTTCCCGCCGTTGAGCATCACCTGATACTTGCAGGAGGGGGCCGAGGCGATCAGCTGCAGGTTGAACTCACGCTCAAGGCGCTCCTGCACGATCTCCATGTGCAGCAGGCCGAGGAAGCCACAGCGGAAGCCGAAGCCAAGGGCGGCCGATGACTCCGCCTCAAAGGTGAAACTGGCGTCGTTGAGGTGCAACTTCTCGAGCGCCTCGCGCAGCGCAGGGTAGTCCTCTCCGCTGAGTGGGTACAGACCGGCGAAGACGAGTGGGAGCGCCACCTGGTAGCCAGGGAGCGGTTCGGCTGCAGGGGTGGTCTGCGATGTGACGGTGTCACCAACACGCGCATCACGTACGCTCTTCAGCCCAGTTGCGATGTAGCCCACTTCACCTGCGACCAGCTCTTGCACGGGCACGTGTTGCGGTCGGAAGTAGCCGAGCTCCACTGGCACACAGGTCACACCAGATCCCATCATCAGAATCGGATCGCCCGCCTTTAGTCGCCCCTCTTGAATGCGGATGTAGTTCACCACACCCTTGTACGTGTCGTAGTGCGAATCGAAGACGAGTGCGCGCAACGGTGCATCGAGCGGACCGCTCGGCGCGGGAATACGCGCGACCAGCGCTTCGAGAATCTCCGAGATACCGATCCCTGATTTTGCGGAGGCGAGAATCACCTCTTCGCGCGGGATGGCGAGTGAGTCTTCGAGTTCGCTCATCACCGCCTCTGGGTCGGCGGCGGGGAGGTCAATCTTGTTCAACACCGGAATGATCACCAGGCCGAGCTTCATCGCGAGATGCACGTTGGCGAGCGTCTGCGCCTCAATCCCTTGGCTCGCATCAACAACGAGAATCGCGCCGTCGCAGGCCTGCAGGCTTCGTGAGACCTCGTAGGCGAAGTCCACGTGCCCTGGGGTGTCGATCAGATTGAGGCCGTAAGTGAGCCCATCCTTCGCAACATAGTCGAGGCGCACGGCGCGCGCCTTGATGGTGATCCCCTTCTCGCGCTCCAGGTCCATGGAGTCGAGCATCTGCGAGGTCATCAACCGAGCCTCGACCGTGTGGGTCGCCTCGAGCAGACGATCGGCCAGGGTCGACTTCCCGTGGTCGATGTGCGCGATGATGCTGAAGTTGCGCAGCCGAGACTGCGGAATGGTGCTCATGGGCTAAGGATCGCACGCTCTCGCCCGTGCCGCCGAAGGGCGCCTGCAGAGGAGCGTGGCGGAGCCTCTGCTACGATCGCCCGACGGCTCAACCGAGCCCCATTAGCTGATGGAGTGACCAACATGGGAAAGACCCCGCGCAAGTACAAGGGTGCACGAACACCGCAGTCGCTCAAAGAGGTTCGCGCCTCTGCCCGCCGCAATGCGGTGCAGCAGCCACAGCGAACCGCCGCCAAGAGCCTCGTCGCCAAGGCGCTCGAGATCATCACGGGCCAGACCCAGGGCGACACCGCCGCCGCCGTCAACAAGGCGTCGAGCGCCCTTGACCGTGCTGCCAAGCACGGCGCCATTCACAAGAACGCCGCGGCCCGACGCAAGTCGCGCCTCGCCAAGAAGGCTGCCAAAGCTGCTGCCGCTGGCGGCGTGATGCCAAAGGTTGTGAACAAGAAGAAGTCGGCGCCAAAGAAGGTCGCCGCACCAAAGGCTGAGGCCGCCGCTGCAAAGCCGGCTGCCAAGAAGCCAGCCGCGAAGAAGCCTGCTGCTAAGAAGGCGGCGCCAAAGGCCTAAGCGAACGAATCGATCGACCGCCCGCTGCGCATCGCGCAGTGTGGCGGGACGACGATTAGGCGACTGGCTCCTCGCGCTTCACGCGCGGAGCACTCGGCCAGTAGAAGAGCCCACCCAGCAGCGCGAAGCCTGTCGTGCTGAGAATCAAGATGCGCACCGTTCCCATCTGGCCATCCCAATACCAATCGGTGAATGAGGCCACGTCGGTGATGCCTGCTTCGGCGAGCGCCTCTTTGCCACCTTCAGCTCCCTGGTAGCGCACGTAGACGCACTCTGGTCCGGCCGCGCACTTGAACGATCCGCCCTGCTTCTCATCGCGGTAGCCAGGGTCAAGCGAGAAGAAGAAGAGCTTCACCGCAAGGAAGAGCGCGGCGAAGGTCACCGCGGTGATGGCGCCACTCCAGGCGGCGTTCGCGAAGATGCGACCTGGGCGACCGCGCAGCTGCCCGGCGCGCTGATTGCCGTACCAGCCGATGAGCAGACCAGAGAGTGGCGCAAAGATGATGTATGCCGGATCGATCGGGATCACCATCAAGAAGCTCACCGCAACGGTGAGCGCCATGCCGATACCAACGAAGGCGGCGACGGTTGCTCCGCGATCCACAAAGCGGCTCATGCGTGGGTCACGTGCGAGAAGGCGGCGCGGCCGGCGTAGATCGCCCGAGCGCCGAGCTGCTCTTCAATGCGCAAGAGTCGGTTCAGTTTGGCGACGCGCTCTGAACGCGATGGGGCGCCGGTCTTGATCTGCCCCGCGTTGGTGGCCACGACGAGGTCAGCGATGGTGGTGTCTTCGGTTTCGCCGGAGCGGTGGCTCAAGATGCTCGCCCAGCCGGCGCCGCGCGCGAGCGTGATCGCGTCAAGGGTTTCGGTCAGGGTGCCGATCTGGTTCGGCTTCACCAGCAGCGCATTGGCAGCGCCCGCATCAATTGCGCGCTCAATGCGGTGGGTGTTGGTCACCAACAGGTCGTCGCCCACGATCTGCACCTTGCCACCGATGCGCGCGGTGAGGGCCTCCCAACCGCTCCAGTCATCTTCGGCCAGACCATCTTCGATGCTGATGATTGGATACTTCGACGCCCAGCTCGCCCAGAGATCAACGAGTGCACCGCTCTCTAGGGTGCGACCTTCGCGCTCGAGCTTGTAGTGGCCGTTCGGCTGCAAAAGTTCTGTTGCAGCAGCATCAATGGCAATCGCGATCTCTTCGCCCGGTCGATACCCAGCCGCCTCAATCGCCGCCATGAGTGCATCGAGAGCCGCCTCGTTTGATGGAAGGCTCGGCGCAAAGCCGCCCTCATCACCCTGACCAGTTGCCAGGCCACGGTCGTGCAGGTTCTTGCGCAGTGCGCCAAAGACCTCGGCACCGGCGCGCAGTGCGTCGCGATAGGTGGCGGCGCCCACAGGAACCACCATGAACTCCTGGAAGTCGGTGGAGTGCTCGGCATGCTTGCCGCCATTCAGAATGTTGAGCAGCGGCACTGGGAGCTTCACTGCGGCGTCACCGCCGAGTTCGTACCAGAGTTCTTTGCCGTGCAGCGCAGCACGCGCATGGGCCGCTGCAAGTGAAACACCGAGAATGGCGTTCGCGCCGAGTCGACCCTTTGCTGGGGTTCCATCCAGCGCGATCAGCGCTGCATCGAGTGCGCGCTGGTCGCTCACCGACGTGCCGTTCAGCGCCTGTGCGAGTTCGCCGTTCACTGCGGCAACGGCGCCAAGGACGCCCTTGCCACCGAATCGACCCTTGTCGCCATCGCGAAGCTCGACCGCTTCGTGTGCGCCAGTAGAGGCGCCCGATGGAACAGCGGCGCGACCTCGTGCGCCACCACTCAGGGTGACGTCAACCTCGACGGTCGGATTGCCTCGCGAGTCGAGAATCTCGCGCGCGTGGATCGCGGCGATGCGGTCGCTCATGCGAGTGGATCACTTTCGTCGTCATCCTCATCGTCGAGCGCTGACGGCTTGATGATCGGCTTCGGCTTTGCTGCGGCCCGCTTCGGTGCCGCCTTGCCACCTGGCTTCACCGGTGCGACGTAGACGATTGGCAGTGTCTCGTACGGTGAGCCGGCAGTTGGCACCACAGCGAGGCCTGGCAGGTCGCGCCCTTCAAGGAACTCGAGTGAGGCACCGCCACCGGTGGAGAGGTGCGTCATCTTCTCGGCAATGCCTAACTGTCGCAGGGCGGCAATGCTGTCGCCTCCGCCAACCACCACGGTCGCGCCCGCATCCGCCTTCTCGGCGGCAACCTTGGCGAGTTCGCGTGTGGCCACGGCGAACGATGGGATCTCGAATACGCCGAGTGGCCCGTTCCACAGGATGGTCTTGATCGGCGCGAGCGCCTCGCGGATTGCGGTGATCGAGGCGGGGCCAAGGTCGACCATGTGCCAGCTCGCCGGGAGCTTGTCGGTGGAGACCACCTTGAACTCGGTGCCGCGTGTCACCTCTTTTGCGACCACGCCATCCACAGGAAGAAGCACGCGAACACCGCGGTCCTGCGCCAACTTCAAGATGCGTCGCGCATCGTCCACCATCTTCGACTCGTAGAGGCTCTTGCCAACACTCCGGCCGGAGGCGACAAGGAACGTATTCGCAACCCCGCCACCAAGAATCAACAGGTCAACCTTCTTGATCAGTGCCTCAAGTACGGCCACCTTCCCCGAGACCTTGCCGCCGCCGACGATCGCGGCGAACGGTCGCGCAGGCTTCTCAAGCAAATTAGAGAGTGCCTCAACCTCTTGCTCCATCAGGAGTCCGACATACGACGGCAGGTAGGCGGCAACACCAACGGTGCTGGCGTGGGCGCGGTGCGCCGCGCCGAATGCATCGTTCACGAAGACGTCGCCATACGAGGCGAGTCGCTCGGCGAATGCAGGATCGTTGCGCTCTTCACCGGCATGGAAGCGAACGTTCTCAAGGAGGAGCAGCTCGCCCGGTCTCAAGCGACGTACGGCATCGTCGGTACCAACACCAAGTGCATCACCAGTCGTCGGCACGTTCACACGAATGAGCTGCGTGAGTCGCTCTGCTGCAGGTCGCAGGCGCAAGCCATCGACAACGCGACCATCTGGTCGGCCAAGGTGCGACATGATTACGACCGATGCACCGCCATCAAGGAGCGCCTTAATGGTTGGAACGGCGGCGCGAATGCGCGAATCGTCGACGATCTTTCCATCGGAGAGCGGCACATTGAAGTCGACGCGCAGCAGGACGCGCTGGCCCTGCATGTTCAACTCACGAATCGTGCGCTTCCCTGAGGCAGAGATGATCTCTTCTGCGATGCGGCGCGGGCCACTCTGCGGTGGGGCCGGTCGTGGAATAGGGCGTGGGGTTGGCCGTGCCGGCTTCGTGGCGGTTGGGGTTCCACCTGGCTTGACCGTGGCCTTTACGTTGGGGCGGTTCGCTGGACGGCTCGGTGCCGTTGGCGGCGCGCCCGTTGGTCGCGGCTGACCGTTGGAGCCGGTGATCGTTGGCTTCACCTGCGGCCGATTCGCTGGGCGGCTTGAGGCGAGCATCGCGCCGGCGGGCTTCTGCGGCGGCGCCCCGCTCGCACTCTTGGCAGGAGTGGCTGTGGCCGGCTTCGTCGCAACGGGCTTTGCCGCCGGCTTCGGGGCGGGCTTCGCAACAGGCTTCGCCGCTGGCTTCTCGACCGACTTCTCTTTCGGCTTAGCGCTACCGCCAATGAGTCTGGAGAGCAGCCCCTTCTTCTCAGGCATGCGTCGCCACGTACTTCACCAGATCGGCAACGCGGCAGCTGTAGCCCCACTCGTTGTCGTACCAGGTGACGATCTTCACGAACTTGTCACCGACCATCATGGTGCTGAGGGTGTCAATGATCGATGAGCGCGTGTCGCCCTTGTAATCCGATGAGACCAACGGTTCGTCAGACACTCCGAGGATCCCCTTCATTGGGCCCGCCTCAGCGGCGCGGAACGCCGCATGAATTGCATCGATGCTCGCCGATCGCTCCAGCTCTGCGGTGAAGTCCACGATGCTCACCGTTGGGGTTGGGACGCGAATGCTGTGGCCACCGAAGCGCCCTTCAAGTTCTGGAATGACGCGGGCGATTGCCGCCGCGGCGCCCGTTGACGCTGGCACAAGGTTGAGACTTGCGGCGCGTGCGCGACGTGGATCACTGTGCGCCACGTCAAGGATGCGCTGGTCGTTGGTGTAGCTATGGATGGTGGTCATCAACGCGCGCGCAATGCCCCAACCATCCGAGACGATCTTCGCCGCAGGGGCGAGGCAGTTCGTGGTGCAGCTGGCATTCGACACGATGTGATGCTTCGCTGGGTCGTACTGCTTCTCGTTTACGCCCATCACGATGGTCAGGTCTTCGCCCGTCGCAGGAGCGCTGATGATTACCTTCTTCGCGCCAGCCTTGCGGTGCGCCGCGGCCTTCTCAGCGTTGGTGAAGAGTCCGGTCGATTCCACAACGATGTCAACGCCAAGGTCGCCCCACGGGAGTGCCGCAGGATCTTTACTCGCCAACACCTTGATGCGGCGGCCGTCGATGACGAGCTCATCCTCTTCGGCGGCAACGCTGCCAGGGTAGATGCCGTAGGTGGAGTCGTACTTAAAGAGGTGGGCGTTCATCTTCGGATCAACCAGGTCGTTGATCGCCACCACCTCTACTTCGGGTGAGCGCTGAATGATTGCCTTCAGGCTCTGGCGCCCAATGCGGCCGAAGCCATTAATACCTACGCGTACGGTCATCGAGTGTCCCCCTTCGATTTCACCGCTACGGCCCGCTCCCACTCTGGATTGCCGATTCGCTCGACAACCATCGGATGACAGCCCGCCAGGCTCACGTCCCCACCGAGCTCGGCGGGGTGTACGGAAACTCTCCGTCCTGGAACCTTGAAGCTATTGTCGCTGATCTCCCCCTCAATACGCGAATGGAGCGCCATCCAGTGCGCCTCGGCGAAGGAGCCGCCGATGATGATGCGGCTCGGATTGAACACATTGACGAAGCCAGAGACCGCCCGGCTGATCGCCAGGAGCGCGTGATCGATGAGCCCCTGCGCGACGCGATCCCCCGCAGTCGCAGCCTCGGAGACCTCCTTGGCGCTGACCCTCCCCTTCGGATGTGCGGCGAGCCAGGCGGCGAGCCAGGGGCTGGCGCCACTCGCAGCGGCCTCGCCTCCCGTGCGTGCGAGCGCCACACCCGAGGCGTGCGCCTCAAGGTGCCCAATGCCGCCGCAGGCGCAGCGTGGTCCGTCAAGCGTGATCGGCGTATGGCCGATCTCAATCCCTGTGTCATCTGGTCCTGTGTAGAGGCGTCCACCACTAATCACCGCACCACCGAGACCGGTGCTGATCGTGATGTACAGCAGATCATCGGTACCACGCCCTGCACCGAACGCACGCTCGCCGAGGATCGCCACCTTCGTGTCGTGCTCAAGGAGCGTGGGGAGGTTGAGCGCCGCGCTGATCGGCCCAGCGAGATCCGTGCCTGGAAAATCGGGCCCGAGGTTGGGAGGCTCCACGGCGATCCCGCGCCACGGATCAATCGGGCCCGGCGAGCTGATTCCAACACCAACAAGTCGAGTAACTGCGGCTGCGTCTTCAATCCGCGCTGCATCCCGTGCCTGCTGCAGCGTGCTGATGCATGCGGCGACGATGGCGGCGGGACCACTGCTCACGGGCGTTGCGCTTGCTGCACGACCAATGCGCGAGCCGTCGGCACGCACGACCGCTGCACGAATCTGCGTCCCGCCGAGATCGAGGGCGAGGACGGTCGCGTCAGCGGACGGGGCGGTCATGAATCCTCCGTGCTCATCTTGAGCTCACTGTGGATAACTTCGTGCGTGGTGTGGCGAGTTATGCACAACTCGCGAGAAGCGGCGCGGCCCCCGACCGGTCTCCCAGTCGAGGGCCGCCTGGCCGCTTTGCAATCGCCGTGTGGCGATCGCGCGTTGTTAATCAGCCACCGATCTTGAAGACCTTGGTGCCGCACACTGGGCACTTGCCCTCGAGTGCTGGCTTGCCGTTCTTCATCGTGACCTTCTTCGTGTCAATAGCTTCGCGCTTTGCCTTGCACTTCACGCAATAAACTTCGGCCATCGTGTGTACCTCCACAAACCGGAGCGTGCGCTCCGGTCTACCTAGACCCCAATCGGGGCACGTGCCTCCTTGGTAGCGTTACCAAGTGCTGATCTACGGGTGGGCCAAGAAGCCCCCTCGCACGATCACCATGATTGAGGATAGGGAGCACGCCCCGCACGGTCAACCCTGCCCCCCGCACGAATCCCCTCTGGCACAGCCTGTGCCCCCTCGCACGACGGGAGCACGACGAGCCCGACCCCAGTAAGGCCCGCCAGAGCGAGGCTGCCGCCGCGGACATCAAGGGTCTGGGAGACCTGGGCCAGCCACCACGCCTGAGGTCCGCCTGGGGTAGCGATTGAGGGGGTTCCGACCTCTAACTGGGGCACGAGTGGGGGCAACTCGAGGGGTGGCTGGCCCCCCACCACGCTCGTTGACCCACCAGTAGAGGCAGAGAGGGGGCTCGCGGCCACCGAGAGCGCCCAGAGGCGATAACCGCCCCCAGCCGCCCCTGCCCGCTGGTGCAGCACCCCGCGCACCGTGACGGCGCGCTTGGGCGCCAGGAGCCCGTCAGGAATCTCGTCGAGGGCCCCGGGGGCGACCCCCACCAGGAGCTCTCCGCCCCCTCGGAGTCGCAGGGTCAGACTGCGTGACCCCCCGGCGAGATCCTTGACGGCGCCGCTGACCGTGCCCGCCACCTGAATCACCCGCCCCTCCCACGCCTCCCATGCCCACGGCCCAGGGGCGGGCGGCACGACGGCGAGGGCGGCTCGCGGCTCTGCCGATCCATCAACCTGCGCCGAGGTGGTGGCGACAAGGGTGATCGCCTGCCGCCGCAGGATCACCGTTCCAGTGATCGTCACGACATCACCGCGGACAAGATCCGTATCGCCACTCTGGGCAAACACGAACACCCCAACGCCAGTTGCTGCATCTTCGACGCAGTAGAGCCGCTCTTCGGCGAGCTCGCCGGGTGCCGCCGAAACAACGCCGCGTAGTGTCGCCACGCTGTTCAGTGGCGTGGTGCGAATCTCGTTCGGCGTGAGTGGCTTCGGCTCTTCGCTTGGCGGCGGGCTCGCTTCAGAGCGTGGCGGCGCAAGTGGCACCAAGGCGAAGTCGGCACTGTTGTTCTGCGTGTTGATCAGGGCTAGATCCGCACCTCGCCGCCGCTCGATCGCCGTCGTCGCTGACGCCGCTGGTGCTGGGGCACCGAGGCCGCCAGCACTTGGCGTGGCGCTCCCCCAGGCAACGGCGTCAGCGATCAGCGTGGGGGTAGCGCGAAGGCGCAATCGCACGGCACCACCGGTTGCAGCAAGCCCCTCACTCCACGTTGCGAATGCACCTGTCGAGAAACTGCCGAGGCTATTGGCAGTTACCAGTCGCGCACCAGCGGCGAGTGGGGCAGCACCTTCAAGGCTGACAAGTCGGCGTGTCGTCGTGCCACTTGCCGTTGTGTAGATCAGCTCGTAGTCGGCAATGGTTGCACCACCAGCACCGACCGCCTCGATCACGACGTACTCGTCGGAGGCGGAACTGCCGCCGGTCGCAATGCTGCTGATCAAGAGCGCATCGGTGCTGGCGGCACGAGTGAGCGACGGTGGAAGGAGAGTGAGGGCCAGAATCGTGATCCCTAGTGCTCCAGCGCGAAGATGGGCTGTACTCGCCATACGGTTCTCCATCGCGGGGCTGGACGGGGGCGAGGGGCGCAGCCTCGCACGCGCTACGTACCGCGCGCGTCTAATATGGAGATATGAGCAACCCAGAGAACAGCAACGATCGAGCAGAGGCCCGCCGTCGCAATCGCCTGGCCGCCAAGGAGCGTGCCGCGCAAGAGGCGCTTGGCATCACCCCAGAGGCACCCGCCGCTGCGCCAACAAGCACCACAACGTCACCAACCACGGGTGGTCTCGGCTTCCGTGCAGCGTTCCGCTCTTCGGCTGGCCGCGCGCCAATCCGTGAGGACCTCGCCTACCTGCCTCGGCTGATTCGCACTCGCGCCTTTCTGCTGCCACTGGTTGTTGTCGTCGTCACTACCGTCGTCGCACTGCAGCCAGGGATGCTCACCTCAAACATTGCGCAGCTTGCCGTGCAGTCGATTCTGCTCCCGCCGGCATTTGTTGTTGCCTTCCTTGGCGGCATGCTCACGCGACGTGGCGCATGGTTGATCGGTGGAATTTTCGGAATCATTACCTATGTGGCATCAGCCATCGTCGGCAGCTCTGAAGCGATGTCCGCGTTCCCTGAAGGAAACCCGGTCAAGGGTCTGCTTGATGGCATTACCGCAAACATTGGAAACCCTGGCGCAATGCTGGGCGACATCTACGGTGTTGCCGCTGCTGGCATCTTGGCCGGCGCGTTCGCGGGTTGGTACGGCCGCTTCTTGCGCGCAATGAGTCCGAACCAGCCAACAGAGCGCGATCGTCGCCGCATGGAAGCGGAGCGACGTAAGGGGAAGCGCTAGGCCTTCGCTCCCATTTGCGCGAAGATCAGCGCGAAGGTCAACGCAAAGAGTCCAACCACAAGCAAGATCGGCAGTACGATTTCGCGACGCTTCAACTTTGGTGCCATCACTCCTCCTTCAACCGACTACGGCTTTGGACAACCCTCACCAAGATAAACGACGAGCGAGGTACGCGTTCCGAGCGGCTCGACCACGATGGTGAGCGTGCATGCCCCCAGATCACGGGTCGCGTTGATGCGCCGTACGGTCGCGGTGCCAGTTGGCTCATCGACGCTCCACGCGAGTCGGCGCAGCTCGTCGATCGCCGCAGCGGTCGCTTCACTAACACCCAGCTGACTCCAGATCGCGCCGCTCGCCTGTACGTCGAGGCGTACGAGTGAGTGGCCGCTCGCCAGCAGCGGGAAGTCCGCGGGGAGCGCCCCCCAGACGCGCCCGTACTCGGTAGAGATGACCGTGGTTGTGCCTTGGCTGGGGGTTGGTGTGGCGCTGCTCGAGCCGAAGCAACCGGCCAGGAGCAGTGGGATGGCCACGAGAAGCGCAGCTCGGCGCTGAAGGGGTGGAGTTAGGCGAGGGCCGAGATGGGGCAACACCTCGTGAGGATACTGCCCTCGCCTACGCCTCATAATAGAACAGGCGTTCTACTTGCGCAAGGGGCTATGCCGGGAGGGTGGCGAGCACCAGCCCCACGGCTAAGGAGCCCAGTCCAATCACCTGAGGTCGGCGCAGTCGCTCGCGGTACCCAAAGAGGCCACCGAGCACAACGATGATTGGGCCGAGCGAGCTGAGCAGCGAGACCGCCCAGGTGGGCCCCTGCTCAAGCGCCGCGGCAAAGATGAAGAAGGCGAGGGTGTCACCGAGCCCCACAAGCGTGGCGAGTACAAATCCGACCCGATCGAGGCGCTGCCCCTCTCCCAGCAGATCGTTGCGCCCCCACTTCGGCAGGCGCGCGCGGTACTTGTAGAGGACGAAGAAGATCGCCCACACCGTCACCAGGTTGCCGATGCGTGATAGGGCGATCGCGGTGCTCCAGCCGTACGCCTTGATTGGAATTGTCAGCAGGACGGTGATGATCGCGAAGAAGAGGAGACCGACCAGCGCAAAGGCCACGCCAGGGCTCGCCAGTGAGGCGCGTCGATCGCGACCGCTGCCCGTGGTCTGAAGGCCGAGCAGGCTGATGCCGATGCCGACCGCAATCACGCCGGCAACGTGGGTGGGTGCGAGACGCTCATTCAGGAAGATCACTGCAAGGAATGCGGCGAGTGCGCCGTAGGCCGAGATCGTCGGTGAGACGACGCTGAGTGGCCCGAGCCGGAATGCGGTGAATACGCCGATGTATGCGACACCCGCCGCGACGCCGAGGAGCAGCGTGCCGCCAACGATCGTAGGGTCGTAGTTCGTGGTCAGAGCACCGCGCGCAATAGCGACCGCGCCAGCAAGAACCAGCGACGTAGAGACGGCGATCACCACCACGCGAAGTGAGCCGATTCGTCGTCCGACATAGCTCGTGACGAGGTCGGTCGCGCCCCACATGGCGGCAGAGATCAGGGCGAGGACGAGTGGGTTCATCGCTAGATGCTAGCCGTCGGCGTGGTATTCTGCCGCTCCGCTGGGGCTGTAGCTCAATTGGTAGAGCGCGACATTCGCATTGTCGAGGTAAGGGGTTCGAATCCCCTCAGCTCCACCAGCCCCCTTACAGCGCAGGAGCGTGTGATGACCGTAGCGAAACCTCGACCGACCGCACCAACAGTCGCTGCCTATATCAGCGCACTTCCCGCTGCTGAAGCGAAGAGCCTGCGCCGCCTGCGGGACGCCATCCTGGCTGCTGCGCCGGGTGGCAAGCAGGAGATCTCGTACGGGGTCCCTGGCATTCGCTTTCCGAACGGCTCACGCATTCACTTCGGCACGCGCCGTGGAGGGCTCAGCCTCTATGCCGGATACACCTACCGGCTCTTCACTTCGGAGCTCGCTAACTTCACCATCGCTGGGACAACGATCCACTTCACCGCCGACCATCAGCTACCGATCGCCCTCATTAAGAAGATCACCCGCGCGACGATTGCCCGGCACGATGAACGAGCGGCCGCCCGCACCAAGAAGAAGACCCGCTAGCGAACCGCGCTGAGGGCAGGGGCGAGGCGCTGCAGCTGGCGCATCCGTGCCGCCTCGTCGGGGAGGTGTCGCTCCACCACCGCTCGGAATCGTGCGCCATGACCGTTGGCACGCAGATGGGCGAGCTCATGAACCACGACCGCCTCAAAGCATGATGGTGGGGCGAGGACGAGTCGCCATGAGAGTGAGATCGTGCCGTCACCCGAGGCGCTCCCCCAACGAGTTGACTGGTCGCCGATGCGCAGTCGCGTTGGGGTGACACGCATCTCTGCGGCATAGACGCTAAGCATCTGCTCGGCGATGGCGCGCGCACGGCGGCGTAACCAACTCAGAAGCCGGCGGCGCACGGCGTCAGGATCTCCAGCAATCGTTGCGGGAATCTGAATCTCACCGTTGAGCGCCGTGATGCTGCCTGCGGTGCCGACAACGATGCGATGGGGACGCCCGGCGTACGGGATTAGTCCGCCAATGGCCAGTCGCCCGTCGGTCCCCAGTGCGGTGCGACGCGCGGTCACCTCGGCGAGGGAGCGGTCGATCCACTTGAGGCGCGTGGCGATGAATGCCTCAACATCGCGCCGTGCACGTGCCTCGCTGTAGCGCTCTGGTACCACCGCCTCAAGGCCGTGTTCTGGGTCAATGCGCAACGTGAGGCGTCGTGCACGCGGGCTGCGAATCAGGCGATACGGTCGGGCACTCACGGTGCAAAGTTTCGCACGGGGGCGGCATCTCTCGGCGCGTGGGATGCTTTACCCATGACGACTGCCACCCCAAACCTCTCGCGACGGAGCCGTGCCGCGATCTACGCGGCAATCTTCCTCGCCTTTATCGACAACTTCGCCCTCCTCCCGGTCATTGGTCCGCGGGCGCAGGAGCTCGGCGGCACCCCGCTCTTGGTCGGCATCGCCATCGCCGCCTACTCGCTCGCCAACCTCGCCTTCAATCCAATTGGCGGCATCCTTGCCGATCGCATCGGTCGTCGTCGCGTCGTTGTTGCAGCGCTCATCGTTAGCCCCGTCGCCATCGCGGTGTACGCTCTCGCCGACTCGTTGCCGCTCTTCCTACTTGCGCGTGTGGTGCACGGCGCATCTGGCGGCGTCCTCGCCGCGGCGCTCTTCGCCCTTCTCGGTGATGCCGCTCCTATTGGTGAGCGCGGTCGAACGCTCGGCCGCGCCGGCGCACTCATCGGCATTGCCGCCGTCTTTGGCCCGGCGAGTGCGGCGCTCGTCTCCAGCCTCTTTGACGTGAATGCCGTCTTCCTTGGTGTTGCCGGCCTGATCGCCGTTGGTCTTGCCGCCGTTCTTCCACTGATTCCCGAAACGCTCGTGGTCACCCCAGCAACACGTCCAACCGTCGGCGCGTGGCGACGAATCCTTAGCGAGCCGCGGGTGCGCGTTGCCCTCTTGGCGATCTTTGGACTTGAGGCCGCCGTCGGCACGGTGACCGGCTTCATCAAAGATGGCCTCATCCAGCGCGCGCTCGAAGAGGGTCGCTCACAAGAGGAGGCGCTGCGATACGCAGCGGGGGCGAGCGGTGGTCTCTTTACGATCTTCGGCATCATCGCGATTGCGCTGATGTTGAGTCGCATCTCGACGCGCGTCGACAAGCGCGGCCCCTTTGGCATCTCACTCGTTGGGCTCGCCGCACTCGTTGGCGCACTTACCCTGCTCGCCATCAGCCCTACGTTCACCATCGACCTGGTGGCGATGGTGCTCTACGGCATTGGCTATGGGCTGATCTTTCCGGCGGCGGCAGGGGCGATTGCAATCGCCAGTGCCCCCGAAGAGCGCGGTCGTGCAAATGGCGCCTTCAACTTCTCGTTTGACCTTGGGATCTCGGCGGGGCCGATCTTGGGTGGCCTTGGCGCCACCGCCGTCATTGGGGTAACCCCGTTCGCTGGTGGTCTCGTCCTCGTCGCCCTCTCCCTCGTACTTCTCCCCCTCGCCGCACGCGGCGCAGCACGAGGCGCCACGAGGGGCTGAGGCGGGAGCGGCTGATACACTCGCTCCCCTTGGGGCTATAGCTCAGTTGGTAGAGCGCTTGCATGGCATGCAAGAGGTCAAGGGTTCGAATCCCTTTAGCTCCACCAAGCCGCCACATGGCGCGCTTCGGAAGGAGAGGAGCCCCACCCGTGGCCGAGCAAGACGAGCGACTCGAGCGGTACGACCCGACCGAGATTGAGCCGCGCTGGCAGCGCCGCTGGGAAGAGCTTGGACTCCACACCACCGACCTCACCGATACGAGCAAGCCCAACTACTACCTGCTCACGATGTGGCCCTATCCATCGGGCGACCTGCACATTGGCCACTGGTACGTGAAGACTCCGACCGACGCGATTGCGCGCTACAAGCGCATGCAGGGCTTCAACGTCTTCTACCCGGTCGGCTTCGACGCGTTCGGCCTCCCCGCTGAGAACGCCGCGATCAAGCGCAAAATTCATCCGCGCGAGTGGACCTACGCCAACATGGAGAACATGCGCCGTCAGCTGCGCAGCATGGGCGCATCGTTTGATTGGAAGAGCGAGGTCGTCACCTGTGACCCAGTCTACTTCCGCTGGAACCAGTGGATCTTCCTGAAGTTCTACGAGAAGGGTGTTGCCTATCGCAAGCAGGCCCCCGTCGATTGGTGCCCGTCGTGCCAGGTGACCCTCGCGCGCGAACAGGTAGAGGGCGTGGATCGCATCTGCTGGCGCTGCTCAACGCCAGTCACCAAGCGCGACCTGACCCAGTGGTTCTTCAAGATCACCGACTACGCCGATGAGTTGCTCTCCTACGAGGGGCTCAACTGGCCAGAGCCGATTCGCACCATGCAGACGAATTGGATCGGGCGATCCGAAGGTGCCGAGGTTGACTTTACCGTTGCACCAGCAGCGCACCATGCCGGTGGTGAGAAGCTGCGCGTCTTCACTACGCGCCCCGACACGCTCTATGGCGCAACCTTCATGGTGCTCGCACCAGAGCATGATCTGGTCGACACCATCACCACACCAGAGCAGCGCGCCGCCGTCACCGCCTACATCGAGGCGACGAAGCGCAAGACCGAAATCGATCGACTCACCACCACTAAGGAGAAGAGTGGCGTTGCCACTGGTGCGTTCGCGATCAACCCGGTAAACGGCGAGCAGATTCCCGTGTGGATCGCCGACTACGTGCTCGCCGGCTACGGCACAGGCGCAATCATGGCGGTGCCAGCGCACGACGAGCGCGACTACGAGTTCGCCCAGCAGTTCGGCCTGCCGATCAAGTCGGTCGTGGCACCCGCAGCCTTGGCCGCTACACCAAACGACGTACCGCTCCCGTATGTGGAGAAGGCCGAGGGTGCCGCCGTTGCCGTGAACAGCCCCGCCTGGAACGGCGCCGCCTGGCCCGAGTCACTCACCAAGGCGATCGCCCATCTCGAAAGCAGCAAGAGCGGCGAGAAGAAGGTCACCTACCGACTGCGCGACTGGCTGATCAGCCGCCAGCGGTACTGGGGCACTCCGATCCCAATCATTCACTGCGAGGCCTGCGGTCCGGTCGGCGTGCCAGTGGAGCAGCTCCCCGTCACGCTCCCTGATGATGTTGACTTCAAGGCGACCGGTGAGTCGCCACTGAAGACCGCCACCGCCTGGCTCAACGTGCCCTGCCCGAAGTGCGGTGGCCCTGGCCAGCGCGAGACCGACACGATGGACACCTTCGTCGATTCGTCGTGGTACTGGTATCGCTACCTCGCACCAAACAACGAGCTCGGCCCAGTTGATCGGAAACTGGTTGATGCCTGGTGCCCCGTTGATCAGTACACCGGTGGCGCCGAGCATGCGGTGATGCACCTGCTCTACTCGCGCTTCTTTACCAAAGCGATGCGCGACCTTGGGTTGATCGGTGAGTCAGAGCCGTTCACGCGCCTCTTCAATCAGGGGCAGATCCTTGGTGCCGACGGCGAGCGCATGTCGAAGTCGCGCGGCAACGTGCAAGACCCCGACGAACTAGTGAGCCGACATGGCGCCGATGCGGTGCGTCTCTTCTTGATGTTCATGGGCCCGTGGGATCAGGGCGGCGCATGGTCGTCAAGCGGCATCAGCGGCATGGTGCGATTCCTTGGCCGCATCTGGACTCTCGCACTCGACCCACACGGCAGGGAGCCGGGTGATCCGAACTCTGGCGTTCTGCCAGAGGGCCAAGATCAGGCGGCGGGTGAAGCCGCCGTACGTCGCGCGGCACACAAGGCGCTCGGCGGCGTGGGGGCCGACATCGAGGCCTTCCGCTTCAACACCGCCGTCGCCAAGCTGATGGAACTCACCAACGCCCTCTTCCCGTATCGCGGCAGCCCCGTGGCTGGAACCGCGGCGTGGAACGAGGCGATTCACTACCTGCTCGCCGGCATCGCCCCAATGGCACCGCACCTCGCCGACGAGATGCACAGCCGCGTGCAGGCGGCCGCGGGCATCAGCGCCAGCGATCCGCGCTGGACCTCAATCCATCAGTGCCCATGGCCAACCGTCGACACGAGCCTGCTCACCGAAAGCACCCGCGAGCTGCCCGTGCAGGTGAACGGCAAGCTGCGCGACAAGCTCACGGTGAGCGCCACCGCCACCGAGGCCGAGATCGAGGCGCTCGCACTCGCCTCACCGAAGGTGCAGCTCGCCCTTGAGGGGCGCGCGCCGAAGAAGGTGATCCACGCCGGCGGGCGCCTCGTCAATATCGTCGGCTAGCGAACGGCGCAGCTGCGCTGCGCAAGCACCTTTTACTGCGCGAGTAGCGCCAGCATCGCCGCAACGTCAATCGTCGCGGTCATTACCGTTCCACCAGTTCCAGGCGTCAAAACGATGTCGCTCATGGGGAGCCCTGCCGTTGCATCAGAACCTTCGATCTTTCCATCTTTGATCGCCGCTGCCAGCGCTTCGGCGAGCTCGTTGGAAATCGTTCCGGTAAGTGCGGCCGTCTTATCGGTGCCGACCACGGTCAGATCCGCAAACGAGGAGAAGGTGTCCGCCGTCATCGTGAAGCGCGTCCCCTCTGGAAGCACGATCGCCCCCGAATTGGCGCCAGACATCAGGCCGTTGATGTCATCAACACCAAAACCACCAAACTCAATGACAAGGTTCGTCGCCATCAGGTCGCCACCGCCCACCGAGGCAGGGAGCGTTGGCAGGGTGAGCTTCGCACCATCCGCACGAATCTCGACAATGGCGCCTTCAAGGCCGGCAGCCTGCAACTGCTCAGTTGCGACCTTGTTAATGGCAGGTGTGACAACGAGCACCCATGCGCCAACGAGGAGGCCAGCGATGACGCCGAGGGCGATGAGGAACTTGCGCTTCTTGCTCATCTTCTTCTTCGGCTGAACGGCTCCATCAACAGTTTCCTTGGCCACGGTGCACCTCAAACTAGCGGGCTGAACCAGAGGTTCTGATTTGCAGCCCGCACACTCTACGCGAGGGCTGTACAACGGAGTAGGCTAGGTGCAACGCGGCAGCCTGCCGCAGTGGTTAAGGAGGGTGCATCGTGGGTGAGGTCAAGATTGGCGCGCTGGTATGGCCGCAGTTCACCGAGTGGAAGTCGGTCAAGTCGATGGGCGTGACCGCTGATCGCGTGGGCTTCGACACCCTCTGGACCTGGGACCACATGTACCCAATCATCGGCAACCCGAACGGCCCCATGTTCGAAGGCTGGTCGACGCTCGTCTCGTGGGCCGAGAACACGTCGAAGATTCGCATCGGCCTTATGGTCGGTGCCAACACCTTCCGGGAGCCAACCATTACGGCGAAGCTTGCCACTACCCTTGACCACATCTCCAACGGCCGCGCCATCCTTGGTGTGGGCGCCGCCTGGTTTGAAGAGGAGCACGAGCACTTCGGCCTGAATTTTGGTGACGGCTTCCCAGAGCGCCTCCGCTGGCTCGGCGAGGCCCTGCCGATCATGCGCGGCATGCTCGACGGCACCGAACCAACCGCCACCGGCCCGCGCTACAAGGCGAAGACGGTGCGCAACCTTCCGCTCCCAATTCAGAAGCACCTGCCGATCCTGATCGGCGGCGGCGGCGAGCAGGTCACCCTCAAACTCGTTGCCAAGTACGGCGACGCCAACAACGTCAGCGGCACGCCTGAGCAGGTCGCGCACAAGGAAGAGGTGCTGCTGAAGCACTGCGAGACCCTTGGCCGTGATCCCGGCACGATCGACCGCACAGTCGGCATTGGCAACGTGGTGATTCGCAACGATGCCGCCGAGGCGCTGCGCATCCACAAGGCCCAGTTCGCCGCCAACGGCATCGAGCCAGCCTGGGAGAACCAGCCAGTCGGCACCGTCGATCAGGTTGTGGAACACCTCGCTCCATACCTAAAGATCGGCTACCGCCACCTGATTGCCGGCTTCTCTACCCCGCACGATGAGGAGTCAATGATCCGTTTCGCCGAAGAGGTGCTGCCAAAGCTGAAGCAGATCTAGTAAGTTGGCTTACTAGAATCAACCTGTGATAGTGGTGATGTTCATGTACCGCGGCTAGGGCTCCCAGTCTATTAATACCCGTTAAACTTTCATGGAGGAAACTATGCCGAAAAAGAAGAATACGCCAATTTCTCCTATGCACAAAGAGCACATGAAAAATCTAACATTAGCGGTGTTTTATTTGAGTTTGGTTATTCAGGAATATTCGTCTAACTATGATCAATTCCTAGAGAGCGCGCTACGGTTTCGAAGAGGAACGTTTGTTGAGTTAGACAGTAAAGCTATGGATGCAGGTCTTGGCCACCTGAATCACACCCTATTTTTAGCTATCACAGCACTAGAAGACATATTGAAAGATCTTGAGGCTGACAGGGACAATGAGAGGCTCCCAGCAAGGAAGACAATAGCAGCTGTTTACGTAGTTGTTGGCGGGGTAGTTGCTGCCAGTAAACTTCTTCCAAACTTTGGTCGTATCTGGCGATGGCACCCCGACTATGAGGCGTATAGATATGCCATGGAGCCGATTGAGAAGATAAAGGCTCAAGAAAAGGTCGACAACATGTTTAGGTACCTAGGTGAGATTTCGAAATTTGCAAGAGATTGACTCATTTCTTCGGAATTGAAAACAACTAGTGAGCACTGCGGGGTGCCCTCCAGCGTTGATCCAGCCTTTCAGGGCCTTCTCCCAGGCGTCTCCCTGAGCACGGTCGGCCGTAATCGCCTGGAATTGCCGATCTAGGCGCTCAAGGGATGTGAGATTGGTTCTCGTCTTAGCGGCCATGTGGAGTAGTCTGCGACATGACGTGCCAGTTGGGTGGCAAACCAAGTGGACGCAGGTTAATGGTGGAGGCTTGCCGAATGCACAAACAAGTTATTGCGAACGTAATTAAGCAAGCGGGACTTTGGCTGGCATCGTTCCTAGTAATTGGTGCCTGCGCAGGAATCAATACTGCCGACCAGAGCGCCGCGACCTCAAGCGAAGATGATTCAAAACGAGTCACTTTTGAAGTCACAGGTTCTTATCTCACATCAACTGGTTCGGGCTACTTAAGCGGGGAGAATAGGATTGATTGGGTCGCTGGGAATCCGATCTTTCAGTGTAACTTGATTGTCACTCTGATCTCAGAATCATCTTCATATGAAAAGGTCATCGTTAACGCAATCATCAACTCAGAAAGTTCCGCGTCGTTACCTGGTTTTTTGCACTTTGGTGATTCAGGCACCACAATTGTGAGAGATTTGAATCCAGGCGATTACTATTTTGATGTCAATTCAACTTGTAGTTCCTGGCGCTTGGCGGCGATTCCATCGTGGTAATAGAAATGAATTCTTACGGATCGCGCTACCAGAAAAAAATGATTAAGAGCCGCACCTTTAGTGCCGCTCTAATCGTAGCCTTGTTGGTCGTAGCAGCCTTCTCGCCCGTCGGGACAAATGCAGCTGAATCGCGACTTCCTCATTCAAGGGCGTATCCAATGATTACAGTGCGGAACTCAGCAGCTACACCCTCGAAGATCCGGGCTGTTTCCTTTAACAGTAGCCCCACTTATCTCTCAGGTTCTAACGAGGGATTATTTGGGCTTAGTGGGCCGCTTATCTGGGTAGACGTAACCGCTGACTGGCCGAATTGGGCACCAGATGGAATCACTGGTGAGCCATATTGGAGCTTGGTAAACATGGCCGTCAACTCGATAAGTGTTTATGCGGTAAATGAATCTACTCAACAGGTCTATTTTTGCCGGACAACGAGTCTTAGCAACATCGGAAGCGGCCCAGTCAAGGCTTATGAAGGTGTTCAGGAGATAAGTACTTCTTGTAGCATTCAGGCGTCGTGGCCTGAGGGCCCCTGGAGTATCGGTGCAGTAGTTTTATCGGCGTACCGAGGTGGTACCTGGTACTCATCGACTGTTATTCGGCCATCGCTGACAGGCGGGGGTTCTTGGGTGTTTCCCGGATGGGGTCTGCCTACACCTACACCTACACCTACACCTACACCTACACCTACCGCGTCTCGAACTCCAACGGCCAGCGCAGACACTCGGGCGGCTGCGGTTGTAAAGCCGACCGTGACTGGCACATCAGTTGTCGGCAAGATTCTCACCGCCGCGAAGGGAACCTGGACTGGTTCGCCGACGCCAACCTTTACCTACCAGTGGTATGCCTGCACGACAGCGGTGTCGGCTTCGCGTTCAACCGTACCCGCAACCTGTACAAGAATCAAAGACGCTACACGCAGCACCTACAAGCTCACCTCAGCCCAGCGCGGCAAGTATGTGGCAGTGCTGGTGACGGGAACGAGCCTTCGAACAACGGCAACTACCTGGCTCTCGAAGACTACGGCCAAGATAAAGTGACCCCTCAGCGAATCATCGCGATCCTGACCGACCTTGGAGTTGACGGCGACCAAAGTCTCATAATCTCGGTGAATGGTGGGACGTCGAGGCTCGGTTGATCTTGCGCAGCAACATTTGTACGAGCCATTTGAGGGAGCCTTTTGACTCGGCAAGGCGTACGCTACAGAGTGTTTTGGTGATGAAATGAGCTCTACCAGGTGCAAGTAGTATGGGAGGGTCCATAGCCTATGAAGTCTTGGAAGTATGAGCCCTATCCGATAGAGACACCTGAGCAGCGCGCTGCAGATGCGGCACGCGAGCGGCAGGAGCGGTTGGAGGGCGAGATTCACCGTAAAGCTTTAATGCAAGGCTTTACGTACGGTTTAGTAATCGGTGGGCTAATGGGAATTTTCCTCAGCCGATGAAGTACAAGCAGACACCTGAGCAGTGCGTCACCTAATTGAACTTCGCAGTGGCGAGGAAACACCGAGGCGGCTAGGGATGCCTGGCAAGAGACCCAGGAGTGACGAGTGAAAGACGCGTATACGCTGAGAAAAATCTTCTTGGGGAGCCTGCTGATGTTTGTAATTCACGGCTGTAGTTCTCAATCAAGCGCTACAGGTGAGCCAAGTACCCCCGCCGAAACTGTCACTGGTGTGCCGCAGATTCAAATTGATTTGACCGACGGGATGAAGAGTCCAGAGTGGCCATTTAATGGGACGTATGATGTTAGTTACCAGATCATTCATGGTTCCGACACGTGCTTCCTCTGGGTCGAGGCTATTGAACGAGGATCCAATAACAGCGCAGACCTCATTTCTGAAGTCCTGATGTTGGACCAAAGCCTTTTCATTCCTTATGGCACGGCGTTTGACTGGGACTCGGAGACATTCAGCCCTGGCTACTACGCGTTCCAAGCGAGCGGCGCATGTGAGACTGTAAAAATCTTTCTGAAGAAGAGATATTGAGCTTTCAGTTCTGATAGGGAAGGGGCCATCGGCGCGGGATTGGGTAATCCCCTTCACGAATAGATCTCCCTAGAAAAGCTGCCGGGGGACCCCCTCTCGATAAATCCCGAGCGTGAGCGAACCGCCTTCCCTCTAGGGAAGGGGGTTCGTGCTCTCATCTGACCCGCGACTTAGAAGTTCAATACCTTTCAGAACTGACAACCACTAGATCTAGGGTTGAAAAGGAAAACCTCCCAAGTCAACGCGTCTCCAGCGCCGTGCTTTCTCTGATGGAGGTTGAAACTAGGGACTCGGAGGACAGCCCCTAGCGCGGCGATCGTCCACTGCCCTACTTGCTGATCACGTCCTAGGCTGCCCCATCCCACGCGCTAGGATCCGCCCATGGGAACGGCACCGATCCTCCTAGCCTGGGGCGACGATCTCCTCCTCATCGAAGAGGCGGTGGCGGCGCTGGGCGCTCGCATGGCCGCCGAGGATGCGATGGGGGGAGGCCTCCCCGAGAAGGTGCGCCTCAAGGCCGAAGGGCGGGGCTCTGGCGACGGGGCTGAGGTGCTCGGCGAGTTGCGTCGCCGGCTCGGTACGGGCGGCCTCTTCGGTGGCGGTTCGCTGATGGTCGTGGCTGGCGCTGGTCGCCTCGGGCGCACCAAAGACCTGCGCGCCAACCTCACTGACACCCTCGCCAACATGGCACCAGGGAACGGCGTCGTCTTGGTTGATCAACGCGCGCGTCGACCGAACCTCAAGGGGATGCGACCAGATGGACCAGGTGAACTTGGCCTGTTGGTTCAAGATCGCGGCGGGAGCATCGTCCAATGCATCTCCCCTGGTCCTGGCGAATTGGCGTCGTGGTTGCTCGCGCGCGCAAAGAGGGCCGGCCGTGAGATCGCTGGCGATGCCGCGAAGTCGATCGCCGAGCGACTTGGTGCCGAGGTGCGCGAGCCTGACCTTGATCGCAGTGGCATTCGCATGACCGCGGTCGTAGAGCTCGAGAAGTTGATGCTGGCGATCCCTACTGGGCCAATCTCGCTGCGCGCCGTTGATGCGCTCGTTGCTGATCGCGGCGTTGGCTCACTCTTCGCCTTCGCCGACGCGATCGTCTCGCGCAGTGGCACGTTGGTCTCAAAGCACCTGCTACGTGCGGTCAGTGAGCCAGGGCCGATGGTCGTAGCAACGCTACATCGCAAGATGCGCGACCTCGCGCAGATTCATGGCGCGACCGTTGTTGAGGGTGCGTCAGTAGCGACCGCGGCGCGCGCGATTGGCATGCACGAGTTCCCCGCCGGCAAGCTTGCCGAGGCCGCACGAAAGTGGAGCAGTGCAGAGATCGCCGACGCGATCAATGGATTAGTCGAACTCGATGCGATCAGTAAGGGCGACGGCGAGCGGGCCTGGGGCCCAGCGCTGACTCGCTGGAGCGCTGCGCGCATTCGGTAACGCAGCGCTCCGAGCGTGTCGTTAGATCAGCCTTCGCGCTTCTCCGGTACGCCCTGCAGCAGGTACCAGCCCACGAGCATCGTTGCGAGCAGGGTCAGCAAGCCGACCGTATACGCGCCGTTGCCGAGCACTGGGAAGAGGAAGAAGATCGTGGCGCCATAGAGCAAGCCACCGATCACCTGGGAGCCCTTACCCACGAGGCCGTAGAGGCCGTAGAACTCACCGAGTTGCTTTGGTGGTGACAGGCGGTACATGAGGATTCGATCGGCGCCCGAGAGGCCGCCGAAGCCGAAGCCGAGGATCACCCCTGCCACGATGAACGGAATCGGCGAGACGAAAAGCGCGCCGATGGTGAGTGCGACTGCCCAGAGTGCGAGGACGCGGTTCAACGTTGCCTTCGGCCCCTTGCTATCGGTGAGGCGCCCCCACACAAGTCCGCCCATAACGGCGGTCGATGCGAGTGCCACAAGAACATAGTTCGCCTCGCCTTGGGTAAAGCCAACCGCCTGCACTGCAAAGATCGCCATGATTGAGATCACCGTGTTTTGTGCGTCGGTATAGAAGAAACGCGCCGTCAGGAAGCGCTGCAAGCCTGGGTACTTCTTCAGCTCACGAATGGTGCCAAGGGTTGCCAAAAGTGAACTTTCGCCCGTGTCTTTTCCGGCTGGCTCTGGGACCTCTCGAATAAAGATAAAGATAGGCAACGCGAGGATTCCGAAGAGAAGTGGCGCAATCACAAACACCTGGTCAACAGAGAGACCACCGAAGAGGATGATCACGCCGATCAGAATCGTGCCGAGATAGCCAAGTCCGTTGCCAAGGCCCGAAACCCAGCCGCGGTTCTCTGGCGTGCTGACGATTCGGATGGTCGCATCGTAATAGACCAACGAGGACTGATATCCAAAGTTTGCGATCACAAAGAGGAGCACTCCAACTCCAACGGGCACCGAAGGAATGAAGATTGCAGGAACGATTGCAAGGATCGTAAAGAAGAGTAGGTATGGAAGCCTGCGCCCAGCACGATCAGAGATGGCACCGATGGCTGGTGAGATGAGTGCGTTCACGCCTACGGAGAGGGCGATCGCAATCTGTAACCAAAGGTTTCCCTGTGATTCACCGAGTCCCTGATCACTGGTCAAATAAAGACCAATCGCATACGAGAAGATGCCGTACGACCAGATGGTGTTAGCCAGGTCGTACAGGGTCCACGAAGCGATCCATGTCGCCGGGACGGTGATCTTGACGCCGCGTGAGGCGTTCCGTGTAGCCATGTTCATCCTCCCCCTATGCCGGTAGCGCGGCGCGGGCACGCCGTCGCTTCGGTCAGCCCACAGGATGAGGGCTTGGGGGGCGTTATGCCCCTCTGGGCGCGCACGGTGCGCCGTGATGCAGCGCGGCTGGGGGCTAGGATGCAGGCATGCCTCCCGCACGAACACGACCAGTTTCCGCACGGATCAGCCCCGCGCAGGCCTGGGTGAAACAACTGAAGCGTCGTCGTCCTGGGCTCGTTGAGGACGCCCTCTCAGGCCTGGCGACCCTTTATGGCACCCCGCCTTGGAAACCTCGAATGGACCCGATCAGCGAGCTCGTCACCACCATCCTGAGCCAGAACACCAGCGACACGAATGCAGAGCGAGCCTTTACGTCGCTCCGCGAACGCTACCCAGATTGGGCCGCGGTCGAGGCGGCGCCCGTACGCTCTCTTGCCGCCGTGATCAAGAGTGGTGGGCTCGCCGTGCAGAAAGCACCACGCATCAAGGCGGCACTCCGCGCCACACGCGAACAGAGTGGTTCGTACGACCTAGAGTTCCTCACCAAGATGGAGCCGATTGAGGCGCGCAACTGGCTCACCGCTATTCCAGGGATCGGCCCGAAGACCGCATCAATCGTCATGCTCTTCTGTTTCGGCGTGCCGCTCATGCCCGTCGACACGCATGTAGAGCGCGTCTCAAAGCGTCTCGGTTTGCTGCCGCCAAAGGCGAGCCTGCAGTTCGCGCATGACGCATGGCTTGACCTGGTTGAGCCATCTCGCGTGTACGAAGCGCACGTGGCGCTCATTCGTCACGGTCGCGGCCACTGCGATGCGCTGCGACCAGATTGTGAGCGCTGCCCGATTCGGGCGCGTTGTCGTTTCGTAGATAAGCGCGCGCCATAGCGCGTTGGGCTATCTAGCGCGCGTCGCTGCGGTGTGCGCTCGCTTGTGACCAGGGTGCGCTCTTAAAGTCGAGTCCGCCCGGCTCTCCCGATGTACGCGAACCAAGGCCGAGAACTTCAACAGCGGCGCCGACCGGTAGCGCAAGTCGCGGCCCACCGTTAGGTAGCGACTCATCGGCAAGGGCGGCAAGTCGCTCATCGTTGCCGCCAATAGCGTGCGCCAAAACGCTCCACGCGCCGAGAGCGCCGATACCGTCAGTCACGCGAATGGCATGTCCGCCACAGGTGCACGACGCGGCGCGGCGACCGAGCGCCATCGCCGATGCTGAGTCGGCAACGATGGTGAGGTTCGGCAAGGCCAACGCTGCTGAAAGCTCACGTACGCGCTCAGGCTGATCCAGAAGGCGTGTCGCGTCGCCGCCACAGAGGAAGAGGGTCGCCGGCTCGGCGACCTCGTGCGGCAGGTGGGCAACGAGAGTCGCTTCGCGACCGGTGGCCGATAGGAGTTGCTGTAGGGTGCGCGCCTGCCGATCGTCATCTGAAGCGATCGAAGCGAGCAGTAGGGGGCCAGGCTGCGCGGCGAGCCAGTGCAGGGCTTCGGGCCATGCGTGGGCTGAGCGTCCGAGTCCGCCACCAGAGAGGTAGAGCGTTGCCATCTCCTGATCCTACTGGGGCTGCGCCATACTGACGATATGACCTCAGACAACGTGCCAGGGAGAATCGTCCTCATCGGATCAGGAGAGATCGGTCCATCAATGGCACCGTTGCACCGCAGCATCGTCGCCTCGCTACCGAAGCGAAGCACTCCCTCTTCACTTGTTGCCCTCGATGGTAGCTACGACTTTCAAACGAACCGCGCCGAGATGGGCGAGAAGATTGCCGTCTTTTTCCGCTCCAAGGTCGACATTCCAACGACGGTGATCGGTCTCCCTGAGACTGACCGGGCCGGCGCTGACCTTGCCCCTTCGGCGCTCGCGCCGACGATCGCCGGGCTGAACGCCGCAGATCTGATCTTCTTGGGACCAGGCTCCCCGTCCCGCGCGCTCCGTCGCTGGGCCGGCACACCCATTGTTGAGCAACTCATCGCACGCATTCAGAACGGCGCAACGCTGATCACATCGTCGGCCGCCGCGGCGGCATCGGGGCGGCACACCATCCCTGTCTATGAGATCTACAAGGCGGGAACCAACCCGGTCTGGCTCGATGGCCTCGACATTATTGGCGCGCTCACCGGCCTCGCCGTTGCGATCGTCCCCCACTGGAACAACAACGAAGGTGCAACACACGACACCTCACGCTGCTTCATCGGCGAAGGGCGTCTACAGCAGTTGGAGCGAGCACTCCCTGATGGCGCCGCCATTCTTGGTATCGACGAACACTCCGCCCTCACCATTGACCTTGGCGCGAAGAGCGTCACCGTTGGTGGCAAGGGGGCGGTAACGATTCGCATTCCAGGGATTGGTGAAACCGCGATGCACAGCGGCGCAACAGAGTCGCTGGCCACATTTGTCGCACGATTCGGCGCTGCAGCTGGGGCGCCACGCGCCGCCCTCCCGGCTACCGAAGTACTCCTCCCCTCGCCCGCGACAGTGCCTGGGGTGGATGTGAGCAGCGCCGTTGAGCAGATGATTGCCTTACGGGCAACGGCTCGTGCCGAGCGCCGATTTAGTGATGCAGACGCACTCCGTGCAGCGATCGAAGCACTTGGGGTGGAGCTTGTGGACGAGCCGACCGGGGCGCGCTGGAGCCTGCGCTCTTAACGAGGGAAGCGGGAACCGATCGCGCCCATGCGGCGCAGAAGAAAGCTTGGCATCAGGCTCAAGAAGCGTGCTGAAAGGGCATTCATCCAGCCTGGCACCACAAGCGCTCGGCCGTCACGCAACGCCTCGAGCGCAACACGCGCGACCATATCGGCTGAGGTGAGCAGGAACCCTGGAACTCCCGACGTCGGACTGAGACCACCGCGCTCTTGGAATCCGGTTGGCGTAAATCCAGGGGCAACGCAGGTCACCTTCACGCCGAACGGCTTCGCCTCTTCATGGAGCGCCAGAGTGAAGTGCCGCACGTAGGCTTTGGTCGCAGCGTACGTGGTGAAGCCAGGGAACGGGATGAACGAGGCGAGCGAGGCAACATTCAGAATTCCACCGCGCTTACGCGGCGCCATCGCAACAAGTGCCGCGCGTGACAGAAGTGTGATCGCGGTGACATTGACAGCGATCTCATTCGCTTCACCCGTTGGATCAAGCTCTGTGATCTTGCCGAATCGTCCGTAGCCGGCGTTGTTCACCAAGATCTCAATCGGTCGAGCGTCATCCAAGATGCGGGCCTCAACCTTTGCCACATCTGCGGCCTGCGAGAGGTCGGCGGCGATCGTTTCGCTAGCGGCGCCAACGGCGGCGGCAAGCCCGGCGACACGCGCCAACTCATCGCCACGTCGCGCCACCAACACCAGGTCGTGGCCGCTCGATGCCAGGCGCAGGGCGATGCGCTCGCCGATACCCGACGAAGCTCCAGTGATCAGCGCGATTGGTCGTGCCATGAGGAGAGTATGAACGAAGGATGGTAGGGGGGCCTGGAATCGAACCAGGGACCGCCGAGATATAAGCTCGGAGCTCTGACCAACTGAGCTACCCCCCCGAGGGAGACTGACCACCGCAGTATGAAGCCTGCGGGCGCCTGCTCGCTACTACTTGATCGTAACCGTCACCTCGAGCGCCTCGCGCTCAAACTCCGCGGTGCAGACCACCGTCACGAACCAGGCACCCTTGGTTGAGCCTGCTCGCCAGGAAAAGGTTGCTACCCCGCCGTCTGGAACGATCAGCGCGACTGGGGCCTCGCCGTCGCGCGCAAGTTCTGGCACCCCGATCTCGCATTCCGAGCCGGCGCTCGCCCGCACGGTGAGGACGATCTCCGCGCCACGGGCGACCGCGGCTGGCGGGTCAACCGCAAGGGCAATCGGCAGCGACGGCACGACCGAGGGTGATGGCGTCGGGGAGGGCGAAGGCTCGAGGCCACTAGTGGCAGAGGGCACCGGGCTTGGCCGCGGCGTACTGGTATCCGACTCACCATCGAACAGCGAACCGATTGCGCCCAGGATGATCAGCCCGACGATAAGCGTGCCGCAGCCACCTTTTGTTGTGCGCTGTGATGCGCGCATGATGTTCATCCATCAATCCTACGAGAGCGAGATTGCGATGGCGCAACAGGCGAGTGCGAGTGCGCTCACCTCCCAGCCACGTTGGCGTAGGGCGCGCGCCAGACGAGTGCTCAACGTCACTCCCACAGCAAGGAGCAGCCCACCAACAGCGAGGAGCACTGGTGAGGCGGTCACTGGCGCACTTACGAGAAGGAGGAGATACGTGAAGCCGTGAAGCAGTGCGATCAAGAGGATCGTTCGCTGTCGGCCGAGCCGCACCACAGCACCATTGGCCCCAACTGACTTATCGAGTTCGCGATCGGCGAGTGCATTCTGGAGCGCAAGGGCACTTCCACCTGGTAGCGCGATCACGCACAGTGTGGCGATTGCGGCGGGGAGTTGTGCCCCTGCGGCACTCCACGCAAACACCGGAATCAGTGCGACCCCGAGGGCGAACGGAAGAAACGAGATTGGTGTGCGCTTGATCCCTGCGTTGTAGAGATAGCCAAGGGTTGCACCCGCGGCAGCAATCGCCAAGCTCGTAGAGTTGAGCGCAGAGGCCGCTGCTAGCCCTGCGGTTGCAGCAACGACCACCATCACGCGTGCCTCGCGCGGCGAGACGGATCCACCAACGAGTGGCTTCTCTGCTCTCCCCGCATCACTCGCCTGGTCAAGGAGGTCATTCATGGCACCGATGGAGGAATGGATGCCAAGCATGGTGATGGCCGCGAGTGCCGCTTGGGTCGTTGAGCCCCCCGCCGTGGTCGTGAGTGCCGCCGCAATGATCGCGTTGAGGAGCGTCGGCAGCGGATGAGCGAGGCGCAGGAGACCAGCAAGATGAGCCATAAGACGAGCCTACCCTGACAGGAGTAGGATTGCGCCGATGTCTTCTACCCCTGCAATCGTCGTCACAGACCTCGTCAAGCGCTACAAGGGCGCTGACCGCAACGCTGTAGACGGCGTCTCCTTCTCTGTGGAGCAGGGCTCCCTCTTCGCCCTCCTTGGGCCAAACGGCGCAGGGAAGACCACCACGATCAGCATCCTAACCACCACGCTTGCCGCAACCTCGGGGAGCGTGCAGATCGCCGGGGCAGACCTTGCGCACGACCAGTCAGAAGTGCGCCGCCGCGTCGGCATCATCTTCCAGAAGCCGTCGCTCGACCGCGCCCTGACTGGTGAAGAGAACTGCCGCTTTCATGCCGCCCTCTATGGCGCATACGCCTATCGCCCAGCGTTCAGCCTCATGCCGCAGGAGTACCGCAGCCGTGTCGTCGAGCTCGGTGCGCTCGTTGGCCTGGACCGCGACGATCTCTTTAAGAAGATCTCGACCTATTCGGGCGGCATGCGTCGCAAGCTCGAGATTGCCCGTTCGCTCCTGCACAAGCCACAGGTGCTCTTCCTCGACGAGCCGACCGTTGGCCTTGACCCTGAGTCGCGCCGATCGGTGGCCGGCTACCTCGATGCTATTCGTCGTAGCGAAGGCACCACCATGGTTCTCACCACGCACTACCTCGACGAGGTGGAGATTGCCGACCAGGTCTGCATCATCGATCGCGGCAAGATCGTTGCGAACGGCACTCCTGCCGAACTGCGCGTTGGCACTGGCGTCACACGCGTAGAGCTTGAAGCGGCCGATCGTGTGGCGCTCGGCGCCGAGATTGAGCGCCTGGGCCACACGCCGCAGGTGATCTCTGCCGGTTTCGCGGTTGAGGTGAAGGGTGCCGAACCAGCGCACCAGCTCCTTCGCGACCTGAAGTCACCACTCACGCGATTCGAAGTGCGCAGCCCAAGCCTTGAAGACGCCTACCTGAAGATCGTTGCCGCAACCGCCGATGATCGTGAAGAGTCGCCACTCGATGACGCGCCGCGACGAGGGTTCCGCCGATGAGCGCGCCAACGACCTACTCAGCAACCTCAAAGTTCAGCCTTCGGCGCGAGGTCGCAGCTGCTGGGGCAATCGCTGCCCGCGATGTCACGAAGCTCTTGCGCGACCCGATCCGCCTTGTCGGCGGACTCGTCTTCCCCGCTCTCTTTATCGGCGTTCTTGGCGGTGCCTTCGCCTCAAACTTTGAGTCGCCTGGCATCGATCTGCTCCCATTCATCTTTGCTGGCCAACTCGCCCAAGGCGTCTGGCAGTCGTCGGCGCTCGGGCTCGTCTCTATCCTTGAGGACCGCGAGAACGACTTCAGCCAAGAGATCTTTGTAGCGCCAATCGGCCGCCGCACGATTCTCGCCGGCAAGATCCTCGGCGAGTCGCTCGTCGCCTTCCCGCAAGCCTTCACCGTGATGGCCTTCGGCATCATCCTCGGCATTCCGCTCACGCTGGCGCAGATTCTCGCGATCATCCCTGCGCTCATCTTGGTCGCCCTCTTCGGCGCGGCATTCGGCGCCCTCATCGTGAGTGTGCTGCCAAACCAGCGCTCGGCAAACCTCCTCTTCCCGTTCATCTTCTTGCCGCAGTTCTTCCTCGCCGGCGCGTTCAACCCAATCCGCAACCTGCCGTGGTACCTCGACATCGTCAGCCACATTGCACCTCTGCGCTATGCCGTTGACCTCATTCGCGGTGCGTACTACGGCGCGAATGATCCCGCGGTTCTCGCCGATCCTGCCTGGAACGTTGCTGTTATCTCGGTCGCAACAGTCGTCATGCTCTCAATCGGTACCTTCCTCTTTGTTCGCAGCGAACGGAATCGCTAGCCACCCGCGTCCACCTACAGCGCAAGGGTCTCTATTTGCTAGCGGAGAGTACGTTGGGAAACGCACGGCCAGACACGTGACTTTCCTGCACGATTTGAGCAAACCGCCTCTGCAACGCTACCCTCAGGGGTACCAGGCTGAAGTCCAGCCTGCAGAAATGAATAGGGAGGAACCTTCATGGCAACAGCCAAGAAGTCCGCGCTTAAGGGCGCGGCCGCATCGAGCAGTGGGGTTGCAACATCGTTTGCCGCCATTCCGGCCGCTCGCGCGAAGCAGCTCTTTAACTGGAACAGGCTCCTCGTGCTCTTGCACGGGATCCAGGCCACCATCATCTGGTGGATCAGCCCAACGGATGCGCTCGTGCGATTCGAAGGCACATACCCAGTTTCGAAGATTGTCGACGGCCAGTTCGTAGGACTTGATTCGGCGAAGGAGCTGCTCATCAGCTTCCCACTCGCCTATCTCGTTGCTGCGTTCTTCGCCCTCTCGGCGTTGGCGCACTTCCTCGTCGCCTATCCATTCCGCAAGCGCTACGAGAGTTGGCTCGCCCGCGAGTTCAACCCAATGCGCTGGGCTGAGTATGCGCTGAGCTCAACGCTCATGATCGTCGGTATTGCATCGCTGAGCTTCATCACTGATGCTGGCGCACTCATCGCGATTGCGGTCTGCAACGCCTCGATGAACCTCTTCGGTTGGTCAATGGAAGAGGCAAACATTGGGCGAAAAAACGTCCAGTGGAGCCACTACATCTTCGGCTGCATCGCCGGCATCGCGCCGTGGATTGCACTGTTCACGACCGTCGGTCTTTCGCTGGCAAACTGGCCAACGGGCATTGGGCCAAATGGCCGCAGCCTTGAAGAGTTCAAGCCGGTGTTGATCACGATCTATGTGAGCCTCTTCATCAGCTTCAACATCTTCGCAGTGAACATGGTGTTGCAGCGCCTCAAGGTTGGAAAGTGGGCTGACTACCTTCACGGTGAGCGCAGCTACATGATCCTCTCGCTCGTGGCGAAGACGCTTCTTGCATGGCAGGTTTGGACCGGGGTGTTCATGCCCGCCTGATCGCGCAACGTTTGCGCTTTGCGATCGGACCTCTCTCCAAGGTGGAGGGGGGTCCGATCTCTTTAGATGAAGTAGAGCAGCGCGAAGAGCAGGATCCAGACCACGTCAACGAAGTGCCAATAGATCGATGATGCCTCGACCATGTCGTGGTGCTCTGCTGAGAACTGGCCGAGGCTGCCACGATAGAGGCAGACGGCAAGCATCAGCACGCCTCCCAACACGTGCGCGCCGTGAAAGCCGGTCAGCACATAGAAGGTGCTACCAAAGACGCCGTCAGAGATGCCGAAGCCAATCTGCGTGTAGTCATACACCTGGCCAATGAGGAAGATCACGCCAAGTGCCACGGTGATCGCGAGGGCGCGATTCATCCCCTGTCGATCCCCCTTGCGAATGCGCCACACGGCGAACTGACAGGTGACGGAGCTCAAGACGAGTAGCGCGGTCATGATTGCAGGGAAGAGTGCTTCGCTGTGCAGTTCAAACGCTGGATTCCCCTCGGGTGGCCAAACGCTTGCTGACGTTCGCAGGCTGAAGTAGGCGGCGAAGAGCCCGGCGAAGAACATGATCTCCGAGACGATGAAGAGGAGCATCCCGAGGACCGGGTTGCCGAGCCCCTTCTTGCCGTGACCCGCCGCATGCCCAGCGGCGTGACCAGCCACTGGAGTTTGCACTGATGGCGCGACGGCGCTATCGCTCATTTGTGGTCTGCACCTTGGCCATGGCGCGCATCAAAGAGTGGGCGCTCCGAAGTGATTGGTGGCAGCTTGTCGAAGTTCCACGCAGGTGGTGGGGACGAGGTTGCCCACTCCAGGGTGTTTGCCTCCCACGGGTCGTCACCAGCAAGCTTCCCGTTGCGCAAACTGATGTATACGTTCCAGAAGAGTGGCAGCAACGAGATGCCGACCAAGATGCCACCGATCGTGGCGGCGAGGTTCAGGTCGTTCCAACCTGCCGTTGGCGAGTAGTCGGCGATGCGTCGTGGCATGCCGGCAAGGCCGAGCGCGTGCATCGGCAAGAAGGTGAGGTTGAGCCCCACCATCATGAGGACGAAGTGCAGTCGACCAAGGCCCTCATCGAGCATGCGCCCAGTCATCTTTGGGAAGTAGAAGTAGAACCCAGCCATGATCGCCACGAACGAGCCACCGAAGAGCACGTAGTGGATGTGCGCAACGATCCAGTAGGTTGCGTGGATGGCGTAGTCGACAGGTACCGAGGCGCTGAAGACGCCGTTGATCCCACCGATCAGGAACATGCTAAGGAAGCCCAGCGCGAAGAGCATCGGCGTGGTGAAGCTGATTTGGCCGCGCCACATGGTCGCAATCCAGTTAAACATCTTCACACCCGTCGGCACTGCAATCAGGAAGGTCATCACTGAGAAGAAGGGCAGGAATACGCTGCCCGTCGTGAACATGTGATGTGCCCAGACGCTGAATCCGAGGGCGCCGATGCCGGCGGTGGCGAAGACGAACGCCTTGTACCCGAAGAGTGGCTTGCGACTGAAGACCGGGAGGATCTCCGAGATGATTCCCATCCCTGGCAACACCATGATGTACACCGCGGGGTGGGAGTAGAACCAGAAGATGTTCTGCCACAGAATGGCCGAGCCACCGAGCGTTGGGTCGAAGAAGGCCCCGCCGAAGTTTCGGTCGATGAAGAGCATCACTAGTGCGCTGGTCAAAACGGGCGTGCCCATCAGCACGAGCACGCTGGTGACGAGCACCGTCCACACCAAGATTGGCATGCGGAAGAGGGTCATCCCCGGTGCGCGCATGCGGAAGACGGTGACCATGAAGTTGACGGCGCCAAGGATGGAGCTCGTTCCAACAAGGATGACGGCAACGATCCACAAGTTCATTCCGGGACCAGGGCTGTACTTCAGGTTGCTGACCGGCGGATACGCCGTCCAACCGGCGTCGGCGGCGCCACCGAGCAGGAAGCCTGATGCGGCAACGAGCCCCGAGAACGGAACCATCCAGAAGCTCAGCGCGTTGATGCGTGGGAAGGCCATGTCTGGCGCACCGATCATGAGCGGCACAACGTAGTTTCCGAAAGCCGCCAAGAATGGAATGATCACCCAGAAGATCATGACTGAGGCGTGCATCGTGAAGAGCTGGTTGTACGAAGACTCGTCAAGGAACTGCAGTCCCGGCATCGCAAGCTCTGCGCGAACGCCGAGCGCCAAGAGGCCACCAATGGCCAAGAAGATGAAGGACGAGATCGTGTAGAGGATGCCGATCTTTTTGTGGTCGGTTGTCGTCAGGTAGTCATAGAGCGCTGAGGGTGCGGATTGGCGAACCCCTGCTGCAGTTGTCGACATCTTCTACCCCCTCTACGGCTGCGCCACTACAACGAGATCTGCGTACATACCCTGCGCGTAATGGCCTGCGATGTTGCACATCACGACGTAGTTGCCTGGCTCAAGGGTAACCGTCACCATCCCTGGCGTGTTCGGCTCCCACTCGGCCTGCTCATCAATAACGTCAAGAGTGGCCTCATCAAGGCGGTTCGTTGTTTCGCTCACCTCGTCGAGGAGCTGCTTTGCGGTCTTGTCGCTGCGAACAACGAGGAACTCGTGCGCCATGGTCCCCTCGTTCGTGAGGTTGAACTCGATGCTGCCGGCTACGTGCTTGGCGGCAGAGAGGGTGATCCCCCACTCCTTGACGACGCCCTGCATTGGACCGGTAGCGGCTGGCTCTTCCTTCGGTCGCGTCTCTTCAATCCAGGCGTCGTACTCAGCGCGTGTCACCACGCGCACGGTGAAGCCCATCTGGTGGTGCAGTAGTCCGCAGAAGGCTGAGCACTGACCGGTGAAGGTGCCGAGCTTATTCGGCGTGAACTCAAAGTAGTTGGTCTTGCCAGGCACCATGTCACGCTGGAAGAGGAACTGCGGAATGTAGAAGCCGTGGTTCACATCTTGCGCAACCAGGGTGATCTCAATGCGCTCGTTGATCGGCACAACCATCTCGGGATACGCCGTGGCGGCACCAAAGATTTCGATCTTCTCCGCCGGATAGGCGAACTTCCACTGCCACTGATAGCCGACCACCTCAATCTTTACGCCAACTTTTTCAGGCTGTCGGGCGTCAACAATGTTGAGCACGCGAGCTGAGGCGAAGAAGAGGGCGATGACCACAATGAGCGGAATCACCGTCCAAACGATCTCAAGGATGAGGTTTCCATGGGTCTGGACCGGGAGGGTGGAGTCGCCCGGCTTCCGGCGGTAGCGAACCACCGACCAGATGATCAGCCCCTGAACCAAGACGAAAACGACGGCCGCCACAGCGAAGACCAAGTTGTAGAGATCTCGAATCTCAAGTGCCTCGTCGGTCACGGCTGGTAGGGGGAAGGCAGAGTCGCAGCCACTCGCAATGAGGGCAATGGCGGCAAGACCCAGCAGCACCGAGAGTTTCTTCATGCTTGAGATGATACGCGCCCTCGGCGGGGGGCGCTCCGCCGCTATCCCGAGTGCGTAGGTCGGATTCTGGGCGTCAGCCCTCGGTATGGGCGGGCTGGGCGTGGACGCGGGCAATACCAGAGGCCAGCAGGGGGAGGGGGCCCAAGATGATCCCAGCCGCCCCCGCAAAGAGGGCGGCGCGGAGCCCAAAGTTCTCGGCGATGACCGAGCCGATCAGGGCTCCCAGTGGAAGCCCGAGCAGCATCACCGTCTTCATTGAGGCGTTCATGCGCCCGAGCAGTCGAGCTGGGGTAATCAGCTGTCGATAGGTCACCTGGTTAACGTGGAAGAGCCCGGCCCCAAAGAAGGCGACGAACTGCGTGAGAATTGCGAGCGCTGCAATCAGTGGCACCCCCATGGATCGGTCGAGGAGCGCAAAGCCCAGTGGCATCACCGGCAAGATGAAACCTCCGAGAACTAGCGTTCGCCCCATACCGAGCCACCGGACCACCTTGGCATTGACGATGGTGCCTACAACAATGCCGATCGTTCCTGCACCGATCACAAATCCGATCAACTCGGTCGGAAGTGCCAACTCACGTCGCGCATACGCAATGATCAACGGTCCGCTAGCTAAGCCGCCGAAGAAGTTGAAGATGAGGGCGGCAAGTGCGTTGCCACGCAGGTGCGGATGCTGCACCACCCACGCGAGTCCTTCGCGCATCTCTCGCAAGAGGCTCCGCTCCTCGACCTCTCTCTCGGTAAAGGTGGGCGCCTGCTCAACATGACGAACACGCTGCACCATGAGTGCGGAGACGAGGAAGCTCAGTGAATCAATCACGAGGGCGATTGGGCCAGTGAGGCGCGCGACTACGATACCTGCAAGGGCCGGGCCTGCGACGCCAGTGGCCGACTCCATCGCCATGAGGCGGCCATTTGCGACGCCGAGTTGTGGTCCGCGCAGAATGGCCGGCAGATACGACTGATGTGCAACGTCGTACAGCAGCGAGCAGGCACCAATAAGAAAGAGCACGACGAGCAGGATCGGCATGTTCAAGATGTTGAGGACGTAGCAGATCGGCACGATCAGGAGTAAGCCGGTACGTGCGATGTCGGTGGCGATCAGCACCGGACGGCGCGTTCGACGATCAAGGAGTGCGCCTGCGGGGAGTCCAAGCAACACGAAGGGGATGAGGTAGGCCAACTCAAGCAGCGCGACCGAGCCGTTACTCGCGTTGATGACGTCGATGGCGATGAGGGGGAAGGCAATATGGGAAACCTGGGAGCCAAGTGAACTGATCCCCTGCGCGCCGAAGAGGAGGCGCACGTCAGGATTCTGGAACGGATCGTCGACGTTGAGGCGAAGGCGCGCAAAGGGGTTTCTCACCCGCAGACTATAGGCGGCACTCCGCCACCCCGCGTATGATCTGCGCATGCCAGCAGTGACCGTTCCCGACATCACGCTCCTCGCGCGAACGCCCGTCGCCGACCTCCTCACCGCACGCCCGCGACCAGTGATTTCGCTCAGCACTGCGCCGAGCGGCTTCGAGGGCGAAGGCTTTCCCGTGCGCCGAGCCTTCATGGGCGCGCCGCTGGCAGCGATCGATCCGTTCATCATGCTCGACCAGATGGGCGAGGTGGAGTACGCCCCCGGCGAACCGAAGGGGACACCGTGGCATCCGCATCGCGGATTTGAGACGGTCACCTACATGCTCGACGGCATCCTCGACCACCGCGACAGCAACGGTGGTGGCGGACGCATCAGTGATGGCGATACCCAGTGGATGACCGCCGGCGGCGGCATTCTGCACATTGAGACACCACCAGAATTCTTAGTCGCGAGCGGCGGCCTATTCCACGGATTCCAACTCTGGGTCAATCTGCCGCGCGCCAAGAAGTGGTCACCACCCGCCTACCAAGACATTCGCTCGAGCGAGGTCAAGCTCCTTGCCTCACCCGATGGCGGCACGCTCCTGCGCCTGATTGCCGGTGATGTTGGTGGCCACAGTGGACCCGGCTCTACGCAAACGCCGATCGCGCTGGTGCACGCCACGTTGCAGCCTGGCGCCGAACTCGACCTGCCGTGGCGCCCCGACTTCAATGCGCTCGTCTACGCACTCTCGGGTCGCGGCACGGTTGGCGCCGAGCGCGTTGGAATTCAGGCTGGTCAGCTCGCCGTGTATGGCGCGGGTGATCGCATTGTGGTCAAAGCATCCGAACATCAGGACCAGCGCACTCCCGCACTCGATGTGCTGATCCTTGGCGGTCTCCCCATTAAGGAGCCGGTCGCCTGGCTTGGGCCGTTCGTCATGAATACGCGCGACGAGGTGGTGCAGGCGTTTGAGGATTACCAGGCTGGGAAGCTCGGCGTGATCCCCGCCGCCCATAGCAATCCACACAACACGCCGACGAGCGTTGTTGAATCGGGACACGAATAGGGGTGGAGATCTTTCTCCTCGGCGCCGCCCTCGCCTTCTCCATCAACATTGAACTCGGTGTCGTCAACGTCATGATCGTGCGTACCGCGATTGATCGCGGCGCGTGGCCCGCCCTCCTGATAGGACTCGGCTCCTGTATTGGCGACGTGATCTGGGCCTGTGCTGGTGCGCTCGGAGTCAGCGCACTGCTCCAGTGGCCGCCAGCGGCATGGATCCTCTGGCTCGGCGGGAGCGCGATCCTCTGCTGGTTCGCCGCTGCTGCACTTCGTGATGCGGTGCGCGGCGGCTCCATTGATGAATCATCCCCACTCCGTCGCGCCACCGGCCTGCGTGCCGTTGGCCTCGGCCTCGGCGTCGCTCTCAGCTCCCCCACGCTGATCCTCTGGACCGCCACGGTTGGCGGCAGCGTCGTTGCCTCACAGGCAACGAGTATTGCCGGATTCATTCCGTTTATCTCAGGATTTGCGACGGCGGCGGTGTTGCACTCCGTTGTGCTTGCCGGCGTAGTCGGCGCAACGCGTCGCTTTGCTGGCGCGCGCACGATTCGCGCAGTCTCTCTGGTCTCTGCGCTGATGTTTGCCGCGTTTGCGATTGGGATCTTTGTTGACGGCGCAAACCGTCTTGCGTTGCCACTACTCGCAGGGAACTAGTCAGAGCGCGTTAGGAGTTTGTCGGCTCCGCATTCTTTGCGGCGATCTTTAGTAGATCACGCGTTAACCGTTCCATCTCACTCGCGGGTAGCGCGCTGCCAAATCGCAAGGCAACTGCAGCGAGATGCCCGGGCGCAGCCCCCTTGAAGGCACGAAGGCCGAGTGGCGTGAGGGTTGCCCAGTGCACCCGGCCATCTTCGGTGCAGCGACGACGAGTCACCCATCCGTTAACGGCAAGGCGATCAATACGACGCGTGAGACCACTCTTGGAGATGAGTGCGGCATCGGCAAGTTCGCTCATGCGCAGCGCATAGTTTTCAGAACGGACGAGCTGCGCCAGCACATCGAAGTCGGCAAGGCTCATGCCTGACGAATCCATAAGCTCTGAAGAGAGCGCGCGCGTCACGCGGCCATAGGCCGTGAGGAGAGCGATCCACGCTCTTGCAACTGTGGGGTCAAGGAGCTTTGACGCGTCGGTACCGAGCACTGCAGAGAGTGCTTCAATTTCGGCGCTTACGGGCTTGCTTGTTGTTGCCATTCCTTGCAATAGTTGCACTTGCAATCAATTCGGTCAAGGGGTATAGTTGTACCTGCAACTACCCGAGCGTTCGCACGGGAGTTGAGTTGAAGGAGGCCACGATGTCAGCAACTCGATTCAAGCAGGTGGCGGATAGCGCCCAGATCGATCGCGCCGTAGCAGCGCTCAACAAGCACGGCTTCTCCGCGAAGGTCGTTGCCAACGGCGCCGCCGCCAAGGATGCAGTGCTCGCGCTGATTCCTGCCGGTTCGGAGGTCTTCACCTTCACCTCGGCAACGCTGGACACCGTTGGCCTCACCGAGGCGCTAAACGCAGCTCCGTACAAGAGCCTGCGCGACAAGATGTACGGCCTTGACCGCAACACGCAGAGCGCCGAGATGCGCGCCATCGGTTCGGCTCCAGCATTTGCCGTTGGCAGCGTGCACGCCATTACCCAAACGGGTGAACTAATGATTGCCTCTGCAACCGGCTCGCAGCTTCCTGCGTATGCCTATGGCGCAGGCCACGTGGTCTTCGTTGTTGGTGCACAGAAGATCGTGAAGGATCTTGCCGAGGCAACGGAGCGCATCGCTACGTACACCCTGCCACTCGAGGATGTTCGCGCGCAGGCCGCCTACGGCGTAAACAGTGCAATCAACAAGACACTGACCCTTCACGGCGAGTTCCCAGGTCGCATTGACGTGGTGATCGTTGCTGAAGAGCTCGGCTTCTAATGCTGGCCGCAGTCAATCGCGGCGCAGCACTCGCCGCAATCGGCAATCTTGCGCTGTGGATCGTGGCCTCGATCGTCGGCATCGTTCCGCCTCTTGGTGAAACGATACCGACCGTTGCTGGCGTTGCACTTGCTTCGTCGGGCGGTGTGGCAGCTGCCGGCATCGTGGCGCGCATCTTTGTCGGCGCTTGGCCTCGATACATTTGGGATCGCGCTGCACTCGTCGTCTTGCTGATGTCGTTCGGCTCACCGCTCGGCTTGGCCCTGGGGGTGATCCCGGTATCACCCATTGACCCAACCAACGAACTGCTGATTTCGTTCAAGGAGGGGATCGCCCTGATCTATGCCGTGATGCACGTCACGACATACCTCGCGGTACAGCGCACCGTCGCGAAGGAGTTCAGCGCGTGAGCTCATTTAGCATTTCGCGCCTCAACCACGCCGTTCTCTTCGTTCGCAGCGCTAAGGCCGCCGCCGCGTTTTACACACGGGCGTTCGGCTTTGTCGAGGTGAGTGAAGAGTTCGGTGGGAAGGCCATCTTCATGCGCTCGGCAACCACAACGAATCACCATGACCTTGGTCTCTTTGAGGTTGGGCCAGAGGCGCCACGACCACCACGCGGTGGGACGGGCCTCTATCACCTGGCGTGGGAGGTGCCAACGATTCGTGACCTCGCCGCTGCGGCGCAAGCACTTGGCGAACTTGGCGCACTCTCCGGCGCGAGTGATCACGGGGTGAGCAAGAGCCTCTACGGCGCTGACCCTGACGGCAACGAGTTTGAGATCATGTGGCAGGTGCCCGCAGACGCATGGGGCGAGTATGCCGAGCACGCGGTGGTGCAGCCACTCAACCTAGAGGCGGAGCTTGCCCGCTGGGGTTGATCCCAGCACAACATTGAAACTGCTCCGCTAGGCTGAGCCGTATGAGTTTTGATCCGATGGGCCCGCTCCACGCACAGCCTCGACTGGTCACCTTCATGACCGACTTCGGCCTGCGTGACCCTTCCGCCGGAGTTCTCTCTGGCGTCGTGCTCGGCATTGCCCCAGATGCACGAACTCTTGATCTCACGCATGCAATTCCGCCGTATGACGTTGAGGCGGGGGCTGAGGCGCTCGTCGAGTCGCTCATCCATCTGCCGGTTGGCGCGCACGTGGGGGTGGTTGACCCAGGTGTGGGGACCCAGCGCCGGCCGATCGCCATTCGCTGTGGACGCGGTGACGCCCTGATCGGCCCTGACAACGGACTTCTGCTGCCAGCAGCTGCTGCACTTGGTGGCGCCGTGGCTGCGGTGGTCCTTGATGACGAGCGCTGGTGGGGCCCGCGCCGTTCTCACACCTTTCACGGTCGAGACCTGTTCGCGCCCGTCGCTGCGCACCTAGCTGCGGGAGTCCCCTTCGGCGACCTCGGCACCCCGATTGCCCCAGATGATCTAGTTCCTGCGACCAAGCTGCCGATCGAGATCGGCGACGGGGTGCTGCACACCTCGGTTCGTATCGTGGATGGCTTCGGAACACTGGTGCTGACAGGCGACCGCGAGGCGATTGAATCGTCTATTGGCCCTCTAACCACCGGGGAGCCGCTCAAGATCAAGGTTGGCGACCAAACAGTGACAACCGTCTGGGCCAACCGCTTCGGAGATGTGCCCGAACATGAGCCGCTCTGCTACATCGATTCCACCGGGCGACTCGCCTTGGCGGTCAACCGCGGCAGTGCCGCTGACCGTTATGGTGCGGTTCGCCGAACTCTGGTGGTCATTACTCGCGCATAGCCCGGTTCCCAGCGAGCACCCCCCTGCTATCCTTCCGCTCGTGGGGGCACAACGTCGACGGCGCGCCGCGCGCCGATCACCGCCCCACCGTCGCACTGACGCTGTGTCAGATCGTCGCCAATAGCGGCTGTACAGGAGGTATGGATATGAGCACAACGCGCTCACGCATCGCAATCGGCCAGACCACACGTATGGCGGTCGTGGTCATGGCGATGGCGATGTTTTTTGCCGCCTGTGGCGGCTCCGCGGCTTCACCATCAGCATCTGTTGACGCTTCATGCGCAAAGGACACGTTGGCACTGAAGACCGCAGGGAAGCTCACCCTCTCCACCGACAACCCGGCCTACAGCCCGTGGTTCCAGGGTGGCAACGAGGGCGCCACAGTGTGGACCGGTGATTACAACAATGATCCAGTAAAGGGTCAGGGCTATGAGGGTGCAGTGGCGTACGCCGTTGCCGCCAAGCTCGGATTCACTGCTGACGAGGTTGTGTGGATTCACACCACCTTTGATAACTCGTACGCCCCAGGAGCAAAGAGCTTCGACATCTATTTGACTCAGGTATCGATTAAGCCGGAGCGCGCAGAGGCCGTAGATTTCAGCAGCGGCTACTACGATGCTGCCCAGGGTGTGGTGACAATCGAGGGTTCGCCAATCGCAGGTGCAACGAGCATTGCCGATCTCAAGACGGCGAAGCTTGGCGCGCAGATCGGTACGACGAGCCTTGATGTGATCAATAACGTCATCAAGCCAGACACGGAAGTCGCCGTGTTCAACACGAACGACGAGGCTGTTGCTGCGCTTGAAGGCGGCCTGATCGACGGCATTGTGACCGACGTGCCAACGGCGTTCTACATGCGTGATGCACAGCTCACGGGCGGCATCATCGTTGGACAACTCCCTTCGGATGGCAGCGCTCAGGAGCAGTTCGGCATGGTGCTTGAAAAGGGCTCTGCCCTTACGGCATGCGTCTCGGCGGCTGTCGATGCCCTGAAGGCTGACGGCACGCTTGCGGCTCTGCTCGCGGAGTGGATCGCGGACAAGGCGAGCGCGCCAGTCCTGAAGTAAGCGAATCGCACGATGACGGCGGCGAGGTCAGCCCGTAAGGGAACCCTCGTCGCCGTCATCAGCACACTCGCCGTCGCGACGCTGCTCGCGATCTCCATCGGCTCATCGCCGAGCTGGCCACTCGTTCAGAAAGCCTTCTTTGACGGAACCTACTTCTCTACCTCACTGCCCGACGTGATCGGCGCATTCGCAATCAACATCCAACTCTTCGTGCTGGCAGAGATCCTCATCTTGCCGATCGGCCTCCTGATCGCACTCGCGCGATCGATCACGAATCCCGCCTTCACACCGCTGCGGATTTTCGCCACCATCTACACCGACTTCTTCCGCGGTGTGCCGAGCATCTTGCTCATCTATGTGCTCGGCTTCGGCGTGCCGGCGTTACGTCTCCCTGGCGTGCCGAGCGAGCCATTCTTCTGGGCGCTGGTGACGCTCGTACTGATCTACAGCGCCTACGTCAGCGAGGTCTACCGTGCGGGCATTGAATCAATTCACCCATCGCAAGAGCGCGCGGCACGGGCGCTCGGCCTGACCCGCTTCCAGGCGCTGCGATTTGTGGTGCTGCCGCAGGCGCTTCGTCGCGTGGTGCCACCGTTGTTGAATGACTTCATTGGCCTCCAGAAAGACACGGCGCTTGTTTCGATTCTTGGTGTCGTAGAAGCCTTCAAGCAGGCGCAAATCTTGAAGTCAGCGAACTTTAACTTCACGCCGCTGATGGTGACTGCGGTGATCTTCTTGGTGATCACGATTCCAATGACACGCCTCGTTGATCGCCTCGCCGCCAAGGATCGCGCGGCGCAGCAGGGAGGCACCCGCTGATGGCCCGCGCAGCAGCGAAGCGAGTGGCAGCGGCACCGGTGCTAGAGCTGCGTGGCGTCTCGAAGCGCTACGGACGCGCGCTGGTGCTCAACAAGATTGACCTCTCGCTCGCCGAGCACGAAGTGGTCTGCCTCATCGGCGCTTCGGGTTCAGGCAAGTCGACCCTGCTCCGCTGCGCCGACCTTCTTGAGCCGATTGATGCCGGCAGCATCACCCTCAGCGGTCGCGCCGTGCACGCCGACGATCGGGATGCCGATACGACACGCCGCCAGCTCGGCATCGTCTTCCAGGGATTCAGCCTCTTCCCGCACCTCACCGCCCTGGAGAATGTGGCGCTCGCGCCGCGTGTGGCACTCGGCCTGACCGCCGCTGCAGCAGAGAAGCGTTCCCGCGCGCTGCTGAAGCAGCTCGGCCTCGCAGCCAAGGCGAACGCCTACCCCGACAGCCTCTCAGGTGGGCAGCAGCAGCGCGTTGCGATTGCGCGTGCGTTGGCAACAGAGCCAAAGGTGCTGCTGCTTGACGAGATCACCAGCGCGCTCGATCCAGTCTTAGTTGCCGATGTGCTCGAAGCGTTGCGCGCGCTCGCCAAGGGTGGCGCCACCATGTTGATTGCCACCCATGAGATGGCCTTCGCCGCCGATGTTGCCGACCGCATCTGCTACCTCGAGGGGGGAGAGATCATTGAGCAGGGCTCTCCCGAGAAGATCTTTAAGACGCCACGAGACCCACGCACCCGCGCCTTCCTGAAGCGTGTTCGCTCTGTTGGCGCGAGCGCTCTCCGCTAACTCGCCGCGATACGCCGCCCGTATCCGGGCTGGAATACGCTGACACCATGAGCCGTATGTATCGCGTCAAGATTGCCGGGCGTTGGACCGAGGCGCCGAAGTGGGCGCTCAATCTCCCCTTTGAGGTTCGCCCGATGCGTGGCTTCACTGTCGCCGCCTGGCCGCACTGGCGCCCAACGCTTGAGCTGCTGGCGCGGGCTACTGCACGCGCCAAGCGCAGGCTTGAGTGGGTGCGCATTCATGACCATACGGGCACACGTCGTGAACCGTCGCATCCGTTCGGGTGGGTAATCACAGAAACGGGTGAGATGTTCCTCTGCTCCTACGACAAGGGGACCGCACTGCACGAACTTGCGCATCTCATCAGTGGCGATTCCCATGGTGACGCGTGGGCGCGGAAATGCTTTGAGCTGCATCGCATCTGGCTGCGCGGTGCGGCAATCACGGCGGCGGACCTTGAGGTGACGCGCTACCTCTCTGGGCGACGTGAGTGGAAGCGGCGATTCGGTGAACGGCCGCCGAAGCAGCCGGTTCCGAAGAGCTCCTGGGTTACCGAAGGTCGGCGGGCGGCGGCAGCAGGGCGGTAAGTCGGCGTACGTAGGCGGCACCAGCTGCCTCCCAGCTGAGACCACCCTGAATCGCTGCGAGGCCAGAGGCAATGCGACTCGCGCGTTCTGCTGGATCTGACGCTAGTCGCCGAATCACCGCGGCCGCCTCCTCCGCACTCCCTGAGGCGTAGCGTGCGACCGACGCTTCCGGAACAAGGTCGTCAAGCGTTTTGAGACGCGTCCCCAACACGAGCCGACCGCTCGCCATCCCTTCAAACACCTTGTTTGAGATTGAGAGATCGGTGAACTCGTCGAGCCGCGTTGGCGCCAGTGCGATATCGGCACCACGAATGAGCGCCGGCACCGCCTCAAATGGCACACGGCCAAGGAACTCCAACGCATCCGCAACGCCAAGCTCGGTTGCAAGTTCCTGAAGTGCAGGTTCGCGATCACCGCGACCCGCCACGATCAGGTGCACTGGGAGCGGCGCTGGCGCAGCGCGTAGGAGGGCAACAGCGCGAATGATGACGTCTACTTCGTAGATGGGGGTGAGGGCGCCCGTGTACACCAGCCGCAAGGTGCCGTCGGCCATCCAGGTTCGATCGCTGGCGGTTGCAGCCGCGAATCGTTGCGTCTCGGGGACGTTGAGCAGCACCTCCACCGCATCGGCGCGTCGCGGGACAATCTTGACTAGACGGTCGCGCAAGCGCGGTGCAGTGACAAAGACCCAATCGGCGATGGCAATCGAGCGGCGTTCGGCGAACGCGACGAGCGAGACGAGTGCGCGCGCAGCAAAGCGCGTGAGGATTGAGCGCGACGATCGCGCGAAGCGCATACGGAAAAGTTCCGGTGAGGCCTCGTGCAGATCAAGGATCAGACCGATGCGGTGGCGTCGGCGCAGCGGCACGGCGGCGAAGACAAGCCAGTCTGGGACGCTATTCACATGGACTACATCAATCGGGCGTTCGCGATCAATGCGAAGCAGCTCGCGCGCTGCCTTCACCGCGAAGCGGCCGTACTCAACGACATAGGTGCTGATTCCCGCCCCCTGGTTGCGCTGGACCGGCTGACGGTAGAGCTGGGCGCCGTCAAGTTCGCCACGAGCAGGATCGCCGTCGCGTTGGAGGGAGATGATGCTGACGTGCCAGCCGGCGGCAACGGCGGCACGGGCTGCGCGTCGAACGCGCGGGTCCTCATCTACGTAGGAGTGCACCACGAGTGCCAGGTGCGGCATGGATCCCCTCACCTTCTGAATATCTCTGGGCGATCGTAGCAGGGGCTTGGCACGCATCAGGCACGCAGGCGGGGGGTGAAACCCGTACACTCACCCCCTTATGGAACGCCGAAAAATCTTGCTCGACGCCGACGTGGGGATCGATGATGCGATCGCCATGCTCCACCTCGCTGGGCGTAGCGACGTTGAGCTGCTCGCCGTTGGTAGCGTGCATGGCAACATTCCCTCCGACCTTGCCGCCGTCAACGCTCGTCGCCTCCTTGAACTCTGCGGCCTCGACGACGTGCCGGTTGCCTACGGGGCGCGTCGACCAATGGCGCAGCCGCTCGCGACCGCCGAGTGGGTGCATGGCGAGGATGGTCTCGGCAATACCAACCAGCCGGCGCCGAAGCGCGGACCCGGCACGGAAGATGCGGTTTCGCAGATCCTGCGCCTCACCCGAGAGATGCCCGGAGAGATTGACCTGCTTGCCGTTGGCCCACTCACCAATCTCGGACTCGCCCTCTGTCTCGACCCGGACCTCGCGGGGCGCGTGCGCTCTGTGGTGGTGATGGGCGGTGCGATTGCCCACGAAGGGAATGCCTCCGCAACCGCCGAAGCAAACATCTGGCACGACCCTGAGGCGGCGAATCTTGTCTTTGGTGCCGAGTGGCCGGTCACCATGGTGGGACTTGATGTGACGCAAGTCACGCGCTTACGCACCAAGGAGCTTGCCGACATTGAGGCGATCGGCTCGGTGCGCTCAAAGTTCGCCCTCAACGTGTTGAGCCACTACCTCGACGTCTATCAGCGAACCTTCGGCAAACGCGAGTGCCCACTGCATGATCCGCTCGCCGCGGGCATCGTCGCCGATCCCACTTACATGACGGAGTGGCTCGACCGCGCCGTAGAGGTGAACACCACTGGCCCGACGCGCGGCGCAACAATCATTGACCGACGTGCCTGGATGGCCCCCGCCGCCGACGCCCGCGAGACCCGCGAGCGGAACGGTGGAAGAGATGCCACCCCTCCACTCGTACGAGTGCCAATGAACGTGGATGGTCCGCGCTTCGTCGCCGACCTGATCAGCTCGCTGAAGTGAGTAGCCCCACGCCGATGTTGGCGGCAGAGGTGCCACGCCCGGCTAGAACGCTCGTTCTCGGATGTGGCTCAATTGGCCAAGCGGTTGTGCCGCTGCTCATTCGTGACCTTGGGTTCGATCCCCGCTCCATTCGGGTTGTCGAGATGGCCGACACGCGCCACCGCATCGCCGACGCAATCGCTGCTGGCGTCGCCTATGAGCAGGCTGCTGTGACGCGCGAGAACCTCTCGACGTTCCTAGCCGAGCGACTCTCTAGCGGCGACATGCTCCTTGACCTGGCCTGGAATATTGATGCCAACACAATTATTGGCTGGTGCCGCGCCGCTGGCGTGCGCTACCTCAACACAAGTGTTGAGGTGTGGGAGCCGTACACAAACATCTCAGAGCAAGAGCCAACCTCACGAACCCTGTACGCCCGTCATATGGCGATGCGCGAGATGATTCGTGGCTGGGGCGACAACAGTGGGCCTAGCGCGGTCGTCGAGCATGGCGCAAACCCAGGCTGGGTGAGCCACGAGGTGAAGTTTGCACTAGAAGAGTTGAGTGATGCGCTGCTACAGCAAAATCTTGTAGCGGGAGCAGCGCGAGAGTCACTGGTTGCAGCACGAGCGGCAGGCGACCATGCGCGCATGGCCGAGGCGGCAGGCGTCAAGGTGATCCAGATCGCCGAACGCGACACGCAGCACACCGATCAACCGAAAGAGGTTGGTGAGTTTGTCAACACGTGGTCGGGCGAGGGGTTCTATGAGGAGGGTGTGGCACCCGCTGAGCTCGGCTGGGGGACGCACGAACTCGCGCTTCCGCCGCGCGGGCTTGCACATTCTGGAGATGGACCACGAAACCAGATCTTGATCCAACGCGCCGGCATGGAGACACTAGTGCGTACCTGGGTTCCGGGTGCCGATCCTGCCCGCGCCGTCACCGAAGGGCTCCCAACGATCGGCATGCTCATTCGCCACGGCGAGGCGTTCACCATGAGTGACTGGTTAACGGTTCGCGACGAACAAGGTGCCGCACAGTACCGACCGACGGTCTATTACGCCTATTGCCCATCTGATTCAGCAATCGCTTCGGTACACGAGCTGCGCGGCAACAATTGGCAGCATCCAGAACGATTCCGCCTGCTCAACAACGAGATCATCCGTGGCGAGGATCGACTCGGCGTCCTGCTTCTTGGCCATCCACTCAAAGCATGGTGGAGTGGGTCGCTCCTTGGGATTGAGGAGGCTCGCAACATTCTTGCGGGGCACTCCGCCACCACCCTGCAGGTCGCAGGATCCGTCATCGCGGCAGTTGCGTGGCTCCTTCGCCATCCAGCCGAAGGACTGCGCGTTCCAGACGAGCTGCCCCATGAAGAGCTTTTGGCCGACATTCGCCGCTACATCGGAACACGCTGGTCAGGGCCGGTCGACTGGACGCCGCTCCAGCGACGGCTTGAGCTCTTCCCTGATCCGGCGAAGCCGCTGCCTACCGACCCGTGGCAGTTTGAGGCGTTCCAGGTCACCGACTAGCACGTCTCAATCGCGACCTGGCCGGATTTCGCGTCTGCGCATCAGAGAAATTTAGGATCTCTTAAGCGTAAAAGCGCGGCTAGGGTAGGTCTCTGCGATCCTCAACAAGATCAAAGTACACGAGCACGATTTTGGTCTCATTTGTGATTGGCAACCCAAGATCCGACCAATATTTGAAGTGACTTGCTCGAAAGTCGTCACCCGTTACGTCGCCCTCTGATTCTGCAAGGGCAAAATCATCCGGAACGTCTATGAACTTTCGGACCTCAACTTTGGTCGCCTGGATTGTTGCGATGTGACGATTTTTGTTGTCAATTACCGCAAGCTGCTCACCTACAGCTTCAATCGGCTCGTTTTCTGCGTCGTAGTCCCATTCAAGGGTACCTGCGGTTGCTCGCTTATTCCCGTCGAGTATGAGGCTGATCAACTTCTCACGAGACGCCCCGGGGTTACCAAATTCAATACTGCGCAACCCGTTGACCCGCCGAAATGCCATCGGCGGGATTCTACCGCTTGGCGTTTTCAATACTGAGGTGATGGCTCATCCTCTGTGCCGAGTCAGGTGGCGGGGTATCGGCCTCAGGTACCTATGTAGTGCTCCCTTTGGCAGATGGCTCATGCCGCAGGCGTGCCATGCTGCTGGCACGCACACCTGCCACACTACGAACATGAAGAGGACTCAGCGCACCCCTTGGCTTGCGGCCTCAGTACTGGTCGCCCTGATCGTGAGTTCCATTGCCGCACCGCGAACATTTGGCTGGGGTGCCGGGCTGGTCGCTGCAGCCGACGAAGAGCTGATCGACGGAGATCCGATCGCCGACGAGGGCGCCGATCCCGACGGGAGCGTGTCGCCAGATGAGAGCCTCGATCCTGATGCCTCCGCTCCTAACGAGGAAGAGCCAGAGCCTGACCCGGGACAAGATCCGGGAGAGGAGTTGGACCCTGACGCCACGGACGGCGACGGTGGTGAAGAGGGCGATGTTGAAGCGTCGCCAAGTGATGAGCCGGTCACGCCAACACCACCAACGCTGACACTGGGCGATCTGCTTGCCGCCGCCACCGCGAGTACACCATTTGATGCCGACCTCGCGCTGCAGATCCTTCAGGACTATGCGCCGTCGGGTGCCCGTGCAATTGAAGTCGCTGATCGACAAACCTTCCGCAACGCACGCACCTACACAATCCGCGAAGTGCGTAGCTGGTCGCGACTTCCACAGCTCGGCACGTCGAGCGCAACGGTATGGATGCGATTCGTTGGCGGCTCAGAGCGAACGCCGTTCGCCGTTGCCGCTGGGCGAGATCGCACCGATCCACGCATCAGTAGCGTGCGTGTTCGTGAAGGGCGTGCAACTCGTGGAAACCCGCCACCGTACCTTCTGAAGATAAGCGGAACCGACTCGGGCACCGGCACCGTTGCCATTGAGGTGCGTGTTGGCTACGAGAAGCCGCTTCGGTTCGCCGCCGGAGATGAGATTGAAATCGGCCCGTTCATGAAGACTACGGGTGGGAAGGTCGTCTTGTTGATGCGGGGCATCACCGTTGAGGTACGCCTGATTGATGCGGCTGGGAACGAGAGTTCCTGGCGCCGTGTGCGCCTCCCCTAGCTAGAGGATCGCCCGCCACCGCGTTGCCGCGTACGCCGTGGCGATCAGCGCCAACCCGCCTGCAACTATCAGCGCGCCTGGTGCTCCAATCAGCGAAACCACCGCGCCCGTCCCAAGTCCGCCAATCGGGGTTGAGCCAGCGAAAACCGTCGTATACACGCTCATCACTCGACCGCGCAGTGCTGGCGGCGTAGAGGTTTGAATCGATGCGTTAGCAGTGGCCGCCATGGCGATCGCGCCGAATCCTGCACCGAAGAGGGCGACGCCCGTAACGAGTGCCGCCCACGGCGCTCCGCTCCCACTCACAACACCGGCCACGATGGAGAGTGCGCCGAGCGCTGCTGCGCCACCAATGATCACGGCGGTACGTGGTTGGCGCAGCATGGCAACCGCGAGCGCGCCACTCAGCGAGCCAAACCCAATTGCGGCCATCAGGAGCCCGAGGCCTGGCGCGCCGATCTCCAACACGCTCCGCGCGAGGATTGGAGCAATGACGTTGAAGTTCATCGCCACCCCAGAGACCACGCCGATGACAAATACGCAGAGGGCAATGAGCGGCGTGCGTGTCACAAACCGAACCCCCTCGGCGAGACTGATGAGTACGTCGGCAACAGTTCGCGGACGAGGGGTGCGCGGTGCGGGGCGAAGTTCTTCAGCACGCATGAAGAGGAGGGCCAGCAACACTGCAAGGAAACTTGCGCCGTTCACGGCAAAACATCCGGCTACACCAATCACGCCAATCAGCACGCCGCCGATCGCTGGGCCAATCACACGTGCGCCATTAAACATGGCTGAGTTCATTGCGACAGCCCGACCGACCTCATCTTCGGGAACCATCTCGCTGAAGAACGATTGACGTACGGGCATGTCAATGGCATTGACGACACCGAGTAGGACCGCCATCAAAATCAGCAGCGGCAGCGTCATGAGCCCCGTAGCCACGAGGGCCGCTTGTAGTAGTGCGAGCGCCATTAGACTGACTTGGGTTCCCATCAGTGCGCGGTGCTTGGGGAGCGCATCGGCAAGTACGCCGCCAAAGAGTCCGAGAACCATCACCGGCGTGAACTGCGCGGCGGCAACAATGCCGAGCCATGCGGGCTCATTTGTGAGCTCTGTGATGTACCAGGCTTGCGCGATCGACTGCATCCAGGTGCCTGCCAGCGAGACGAGCTGCCCAAACCAGAATAGACGGTAGTTGCGATGGCGAAACGGACCGCGCCAGGCTGTGGCAGAGCGAGAATGTGTTCGTGGTGATGGCATGCCTAGAGGCTACACCTGCGCGCTACCTTCGCGGTCGAGTCGCCTTTGGTGCAACGACCATGCCCGGCATCTTCCCCTTGAAGAGACTGAAGAGCAGCCAGAGTGAGGGCACCAAAACCACCAGGCCCGCAGCTGCGCCTACCAAGATTGCAAGCTGAACTTGTGGTGCAGCCGCTGCTCCGGCGAGCGTGACCGTTGGGAAGATCAGGTAGGGATACGAAGCGACACCCCAGCCGATCAGGATCGCCGCCGTCTGACCGACCGCGGCTACGGCAGCAAGACGATGCCGGCGTACGTAAAGCGCTACGAGCGAGGAAACTCCGAAGGCTGGTGCGATGACGAGGAATGGCCGAGCAACGCCCTGCGTGAGGGATACCCAGAGTGAAGGCACCGCGTCGGACGCAAGCGGCAGGGTGATCGTTGCGGTGATACCAACCGCAACCGCGGCACCGAGGGCGCGCCGTCGGAAGTCTTCGCGCAGCTTTCCTTCAGCCTCAAGGCAGAGGAATGCTGCAGCGAGATAGGCAACGAGGCTCAGCGCGAGCGCACCAACACCGATGGCAAACGGGGTAAGCCAGCCAGCCCACACTGACGAGTCGACTACGCCCGCATTATTCAGCGTGATGTCACCCGAAGCGAGCGCTGCGAGCGCTGCACCCATTCCAAAAGGGGTGATCAAACTGGCGACTCCAAAGATCGTCCCCATCCGATCGCGGAATACTGACGGTGCCCAATAGCTCGCGCGGAAGGCGAAAGCGGCACCGCGCAGCGAGATTCCGATAAGTGCGATAGAAATTGGCACCGGGAGCGCTTCGCCAACAACGGCAAACGCTGCCGGAAAGCAGGTGAACAGTACGACAACGGCGAAGATCAGCCAGATGTGATTGGCCTCCCAGACCGGGCCCATAGCTTGCGCAATGAGGGTGCGCTGCTCTTTCGCGCGTGGCCCGCGTGCAAAGAGATCCCACACGCCGCCGCCATAGTCAGCGCCGCCGAGCACGGCATATGCGATGAGCGCAACGATGATCAGGCCAGCAGCAAGGATCGAGGTGATATTCGGATCGGTTAGGTCGCCGATCGATGCGTGAACGATTGAGACGCTCACGACTACACCCCCTTTCGCAAATCTGGATGCTCACTACGCAGTCGGAGCAACACCCAGACGAGCACAGTTCCGAGCGCTGCATAGAGCGCCATAAACGCCACGAAGGTGGCGGCGATCCCTGGTTGCTTGGTGACTGCATCAGCGGTCGTCAAGAATCCGCGGATCACCCATGGCTGACGCCCGTACTCCGTCACCATCCAGCCCGCCTCAACGGCCAAGAAACCGGCGGGGCCAGAGAGCACCAGCAGCCAGAGGGTCAGTCGATTCGTTGGTAGTTCGAGCGACATTCCTGCTTGGCGCTTACGCAGGACGTTCAACCAGAAGAGTCCGGCGCCCGCCATCATCACAAGACCGCTCCCCACCATCAGCTGAAAGGCGAAATGCACAAGTTCTGGCTTTTCTGGAAGATCTGTTGATGGAATGTCATTGAGGCCCGTTACAACCGTATTGGCATCAAGATTGATGAGCAAACTTGTCAGACTCGGAATCTCAATGCCGAACGGAAGATGCATCGGCTGATTCGGCCCCGTCTCAAGGATGCCTTCCGCTGCCGCAAATTTTGCCGGTTGCTCTTCATGGATTTTTACGGTGGAGAGATGACCAGAAATGAACTGCAACGGAATTGCGATGCTGAACATCACTGTTCCCGCCAGCATGCCGGCGCGGTTATACGAAGTGGTGCGCCCCTTGAGCCACGCCCGGGCGTATATAGCGGCGACGCCGCCACCCACGGCAACAAGGGCGGAGAGCATCACGTGCGGGACCTGGGTGCTGACCATCGGAGAGAGCATTGCGCCAATGGGGTTTGCGCTGGACTGATCAATGATCGGACCGTTTGGACCGGCGATCGTTTCGAAGCCAACCGGCCCATTCATCCACGCATTAACAATCGTGATGAACGCACCGCTCATCATGCCGCTCACTGCAATCGGAATGCCGATGAGCCAGTGTGCGCGAGGCGTAAGGCGATCCCACCCATAGATGTAGATGCCGAGGAAGATTGCCTCGACAAAGAAGGCGTAGCCCTCAAGGGCGAATGGGAGGCCAATCACACCACCCGCTTGACGCATGAAGGTGGGCCAGAGCAGTCCGAATTCCATGCTGAGCGCAGTTCCGGAGACGGCGCCAATAACGAAGAGGACTGCCATCGCCTTCGACCAGGTTCGTGCGAGGGCGAGCCATGGCCCCTTCGGGTCACGGAGGGACTTCCACTCCACGCCGACTATGAGAACTGGGAGTGCCATCCCAAGCACGCTAAAGACGATGTGAAAGATCAGGCTGAAGCCCATCTGGGCCCGCGCAAAGAGCAGCTCATCCATGGTTCACCTCCTGCCCGCAGAGTGGCAGGGGTGGATTAGCGGCGCTTGTTCTTAGTGGTGCGCTTGGTATTGACGGTGCGGGTTGGCGTATCTGCCCGCCGAATTGCGGCAACCGCGGCAACGATCGGAAGGGCGAAGATCGCCCCCAAGACGCCACCGACTAGCCCGCCAATGCTGCCCGCAACGAAGACGGTGGTTCCCGAGAGGCGCAGCACACCATTCATGAGACGGGGCGCGAGCTGCGTGGCACAGAGGAGCCAGCCAACAATGATCACCACCGAGCCAGGGAGTACGTAGGGGCCAGCGGCGAGAATCGAGAGCGCGAGTGGTGGCAGCACCGCAGCACCCTGCCCGATTGAGGGGATCGCCATGACGATGCCGCCGAGCACCGCGGCCAACAGGCCATCGGCTCCGGCAATCGTGGCGCCAACGAAGACGACTAGGCCATAAACAAACCCGAGTGCCACGTGTCGCCCAATAAACCGGGCGATGATCTCTTCAAGAATCTTTCGTGAGCGCTGTGCACTACGGACTCGCCCGCGCGTTGCAAGCTGATCAACAGAGTCGAGGTGTGCAGGATTTGCCGAGAGGATAATGCCGATGCCAATTGCAAGAATAAGCGGGCCGAGCGCACCAATCGCGCCTGCTGCGATCGCTGCAATGTTTGATTGCACCGAAGCCGCCACGTCACGGATAGCGAGGATCACCGTAGTTGCCAGCGGTACAAGATCTACGGTGAGGCCAACCGAACTAAGAAGCGCGCTTAGCCTCTCAACCATCGTTGCCACTTCAGATGGCGTCGGTTCTGGGCCAGCGATGATGCCGCCCAGCGATTGAGCAAAGGCAATTGCGAGCTCTACCGAGATCACAATGACCGGTACCGCACCAGCGATCCAGACGAGGAGCGCTGCGCGTGTGCGCGTCCACCCGCGTACTACCAGCCAATCAATTGGCGCATCGGCCAGCGTCGCAAGGAGCCACCCGCCGGCGAGCGCATAAAGGAGCGGGCCCTGGGCCGAGATGAGGGTCGTGAGAACGCCGAGCCCCGCCATGATGGCGACGAGGGCAAGGCTTGCAAGTGTGGCCCACGCGATCAGGCGAATTGACTGTGGCCACTCTTCGCTGCGGAGGGGATTGGGCAGATTCATGAGGTGATCTTAGTCCAGTGCTGGGCGCACGATGTCGAGCGGGAGTGCCACGGCAGTGGCGCCGTCGGCCCCACTCATCGTTTCGGCGGCAAAGAGCGCATCCAGAATGGCTGATTCCGTCGCGTCAGCGGTCGCCTCAAAGAGTGCAGAGAGGTGCGCGTTGACCACCATCGTGACCGAAGTTTCGAACGGCTCCTTCGGCTCAAGGTCTTCTGGCGGGAGGTGCCCGTTTGCGGTGCTGAAGCTCAGCACGAGATCGCCAGAAGAGTGCTCACCGACGCCACCGACGCGACCGATGCCGATGACCGCTCGCTGAGCGAGGCGATCAAGTTGCATCGGGAGGAGTGGCGCATCGGTAGCGACGATCACAATGATGGAGCCTGCCCCGCCACGGGGATCATCGGGCTTCGGTGCAGCGGCAACCTTGGTCTCTCATGGAAGTGGGTAGTGCTCGGCGGAGAGTGGACCGCCAGGGGCGCCGAGTGACTTCCCCTGCAGCGTGAGCCGGTGGCGACGGCCATGGTTCGCCTGAACGAACACCCCGATGGTGTAGCCGCCAAGTTCCGCGGGTAGTCGGCGACTCGATGTGCCGTTGCCACCCTTAAAGCCATGACAAAGCATGCCCGTCCCGCCGCCCTGATTGCCGCGCGGCACTGGCGCGCCATCTGGGAGTGCGGCGGCGGCATCGAGCGCCTGCTGTGCGTGCGCGGCGGTGACATGGAAACCGTTCACGTCGTTCAGTACGCCATCCCATGTTTCACCCGCGACAGGGAGGCTCCATGGTGGCGCGTCTGGCACGTGCTCCAGCGACCAGGCGATCATGGCGTCATGAACAACACCAACGGAGTGGGTGTTTGTCAGACAGATCGGCGAGGTGAGTAGGCCA
>Ga0315900_10000633_pt1 | contig 59974 bp, 66 predicted proteins | sample LakEriMetagenome_FD_203521 | JGI IMG/M metagenome (GOLD analysis project Ga0315900, IMG submission 203521) | Freshwater fungal communities from buoy surface, Lake Erie, Ohio, United States - Buoy 12 MA114 | ecosystem: Environmental > Aquatic > Freshwater > Lake > Lake biofilm | place: USA: Lake... | reverse complement strand
TCCCCCATGTATTCTTCCGAAACATGCCGTTCTTGCTTGTATATCCATTAATGTTTTTATTCCATATTAAAAGATCGTAATTTTCCCAGAAAGTATTTATTTTTTCTGATTGCGATTTCTTTATAAAGATTTCAACACCTTGTAAGTTTAGGTTTAACATTTTTCCTTTTATAGACTAAACCGCAGCATCCCAATATATATATTATACAGGAATTACTGCGGCTGTGTCAATACTTTACTTAATAAAAGTGCCATTCCAAATGGACTTTTTTACAGTATATTTGCCACCACGGCGCTTATACTCTTGGACTACCCAACCATTTGCATATGCTGATGGGTATACATCGAATTTTCTTTTTGCTTCGGCGACAACTCTTGCATAAAGTTCTTTATCTGCTGGCTCGCCTTTGCGATCATCTATAACTTCTTTATATTTATCTTTTGCCTTATCTAACTCTTCTTCTTTTACACCATATGCTTTATCAACTGGAACACAATTTGGGACCATACGGCCATTCTTTTCTTTCATGCCTTCCTGCTTATATCCAGTCCAGCAGGCTTTTGTCATGTTATCCCACTTATCTTCTTCTTCATCATCTGATTCATAATCTGAGGATTCGTCTTCATCTTTTGATTTTGCTACTGGCCAATTTACTTCATTCTTCATAGGATCTCCGACAGGAGCAGGATTTTCTGGGGCTTCCATTTCTTCCCCTTCCATTTCCTCGCCTTCTTCTTCCTCTTCAGGCATTTCAATCATTTCCTCAATTGCTTCCATGAGGTGTTCAATTACCATTCCAAGTTGTTCTTTTGTAATTTCTGGACGGAGGGCTTTCTTGATATCTTCATCATCGTCAATTTCAATTACTGTATCTACTGGATTAACTACATCGTCAAGCATATCTTTAATTTCATCAATTAATTCATCTTGAGTATAGGATTTCTTCATGTTCTTTTCCCGCTCTACAATCTTGCGAGACCAAGAGAAACCAGCATCTCCACCCCATGCGTCCCACATAATTCGACCATTCGAAGGGTTAGAAGTATTGAAAAAGTCTTTACCTTTTTTGTCTACTTCATGTCTGGAAAAGAAGGAATACATTCGTTTAACGGTGGACAAACTTAATGTCTCACCACGTGCAAGTTGCCCTGCACGAGTCCAGCCTACTGCGGTTCCAGCACCTGTTGCTTTTCCTTGTTCTTTCCAACGAATAGCTCTCTTAGCTGCCGCCTTCATACCAGCGGTGGGCTTGTATCCTTCTTTAGCCATCACTTCTCCTTTACGCTGACAACTTTGACATTTCTGACTTCGTCATCAACTCCGAATATGTCGTTTAAATAGTCTACAGCATCATTCTCGTCAAATGCCTGTACTTCTGCTTCAATCTCTAATTTTACCTTATATGTCTTCATTATGCTTTGAACTTAGGGCGTCCAAATCCTACTATGGAGATAGGTACATTCTTCTTATTCTTCTTAAATGCACGAAGTTGCCTGCAGGCTTCCCCGCCATTTCTTTGACTTCCCTTTTTGCTGCTTGAAGTATTTCCTTCAATGCACCATACAGTTCCATCTTCATTGTCTTCAACAACGATTCCAACATGCGAAATCCTATCTACTCCATCTCCAGGGAAATCAAAATAAGCAATATCTCCTGGCTCTGGATCTGCAACATCTACATCTATCCATCTTCCAGATTTCTTAAATGCGGCTGCACCACCTGGAGTATAAACTGTATTTGGAACCTTTACGCCAGCCTGATTTGCACACCACATTACGAATGATCCGCACCATGGCTGGAAGTTAGCTTTTGTAAACGCACCATACTTTGTCTCATTGTCTTTTGGACCTTCAATATATCCAACTTGAGATTTAGCAACTTGAATTAAACGGGCAGCGCTTCCTTTAGGAGCCTTTGCCGTTTCTTCTGGTACTAGAAAGTTATCTGACATTTTAATCTTTATCCCATTCTGTATCTACTGGCTGTTCTGCTGGCATTTGATCATTTGGCTTTGCATCAAGACGAGCCCTGACTGCATCTGCTTCTACTTCAGCCTTTAATTCATTAATTTCTAATTCTGATTCAAGCTTCTTATCTGCTTGAGTATTCTTTGCATCTATTTCTTTGTTTGCCATTTGCGCCGCCATAACATCTTTAGCACCAGATTGACCGATCAATAGACCTGCAAGAGTACCTGTGATAAATGTTGCAACGCTACCAAGCACATTAAAGAACATTTTATCATTTTCTGACTGTGCTCCAATTGGCTGGGTTACAAATATAAGAGCGTACAAAATACCTAGTGATGTACACAATAAAATTGTTCCAAGCGTGATGCCAAGAATAAATTTTAATCTTGCATCAAGATCTGCTGGGGTTAATCTTTCTCTAGCCATTCTTTACCTTTGATTTCTGGTACTCATCCCATACTTCCTGTCCAACTAAATCTCTTGAACAAGTTCCAGTAGTCTCACAAATTGGAGGATTGCATTCTGCCTTTTCCCAATTTGCTGGGTCTTGGCATTCATAACGGAATGAACCATCAAAATTACACGATGTAACTGTGAGGGCTAGCATTATACTAGCTAATGAGGCACCTAATTTTCTCATGCCTCTATTATAGCATTTCTATTCTTCTTTTCGAAGAGGGATGGTAGCAAGCCAAATAACAGTAGCAATTACTGTTGCTACGCCCACTACCTGCTGGGCGCTACCCGTTAGGGTCAACCATGCTATAAAAAACCCTAGGAGGGTAAATATTTGGGCAATGCTTTCTTTAATTACCTCCCAAATATAATTTAGGATTCCCTTAATTATTTTCATTATATCCTCCTTGTCATGGCTGCTGCCACAATATTGCTTGCAATAATTACTGGCACAATTACTTCCTGTGCCTTTTCTCTTTGGTCATCTGTCATATCTTTGCCCCACTCTGACGGGCTAAATACTTTTTCAAAATCTATATTTGTAAATGCTCCTATAGGATCTGATAATAATTGTTCCGCCGCCAATTCTGTAGTCGCATCTGCTAATGTATATGGCATAGGAGCATCAGCATTTTCTTCCGCCCTATTAGAAAATTCTACCACTGCCGCCGCTAAAATAGGATTTTCTTTCATCGCTTCAGCAATCACTGCAATTTCCGCAGCCTTAATTCCTAATTCTTCTGCAACTTCCTGCTTTGCTTCTGCTGATAATTCCACTAAAACATTTGCCACAGCTGCAGCTTGCTCTGGAGTTAATTTAACAATTACATTATCTTTACTAGTTAAATTAGCTAGCGCACTCAAATCATCTGTGATACTATTACCTGATGGTTCTTTTGAAGGTTCAGCAGGAGTTGGTTCTGGTTCAGGAGTTGGCTCTGGATTTATATCCGATGGCAGAGGTGAAGGCTCTGGTGAAGGCTCTGGAGTGGGCTCAGGATCAACAGTTGGTTCTGGCTTCGGCTCATCTGTGGTTTCAGGCGTTGGCTCAGGAGTGGGATCGACTGGTTCAGTTTGCTCAGGTGATGGTTCAGGAGAGGGGGTAGGCTGTGGAGATGGTTCTGGTTCTAGGGTCTCTTCTGGCGTTGGCTCTGGTGTGGGTTCTGGGCTATTGGATTGCTCAGGGGTAGGTTCTGGTTTAGGTTGATTCGCTGCAGCATTTGCAGCAGCTTGTGCAATTGCAATTGCAATTTCTCTAGCTAATTGTTCTTCATAATAATTCCAAGCATCATCAATAGCATTATTTAAATCTATAATTGATTGATTATAAGCATCTATAGTATTATTTTTTGCGGTTAAAGCATTAGATGTGTTTGTAATTGCAGTATTATGTGCAGCTGTTTTATTTGTTAAAGTTTGATTGTAAGTTGTTAAAGTTGAATTAGCAGAATTATATTGAGATAACGCTGTTTGATATTGAGAATATTTGGTATCACGATCTGCTTGCAAAGAGGCTCTATCGTCTATTTGTTGTTGTGTTAATGGAGATCCATAGGCAATCCACTCTGCTGGAATTCCGCTCCACCATTGATTTGTTCCAACTCCGACATGCATATTTCCTGGACCACCGCCGTTATACCACCAAGCTTGCAACTGTAATGTTTTATCAGAAGATGTATCAAACCATTGAGTATATGGGCTCCAAGAAGTTCCCTGTTCTTGCCATTGTTCTGTAGCTAAAACTCCATCAACATAAAGTCTAAATCCATCATCAGTAGATCCAGCAAATTTTACTGCATCTATTTCGGCTGGTACTGTGATAGTTGCTTCAAATATACCAATTATATTTTGAGATAGACCACAAATAGCCCCAGACCCAGCCCATATATCAAATGTAGGAATAGTTCCATGACACATTAATCCAGCTCCTTGAGCTAAATATGCGTAATTACCCATACGAGACAATGGGTATATTCTAAAATAAACACCTGTACTTCCGCCATTTCCATATGTTGCGATATGTGCATTAAGTGCTATTTGTGCAGAATTGTAAGTGTTATACTTATTATTTTTATCAGTTAGCTTTGTAGACACTATAGCAGTCTGGGTATCAACTGCGGTTTGAGCTATTTGTTTTTCAGATAAAGCTGTTTCTTCTGCTGCTACCGCCGCATCATAAGAATCTGAAGCATCGTCTCTTGCGTCTTTTGCAGCTACTGCAGCATCATATTTATCTTCTGCTTCAGAAATTAAAAATTGAAATTCTTCTTTGTAATTTAAATCAGCGACACTTGCGTTTAATTCTTGTATTTCTTGAGCGGCTAAACCCAATGGATCATCACTATATGCAGGCGTTAAAAACAGCCAACCAAAGCCTAAAATGGCGGCTAATGATAATCTCCATAATTTAGTCCTAGTCAACTATAACTCCTTGTTACAACTTTTGCAACAAGTTAATTATAACATTGAACTATTTAGCGTTATCTGTTTTGTAAAAGCCTGTGCCTTTAAACTGAATGCCGAATGTGTTGAATTGTTTAACCATTGCCGCACCGCATTTTTCACAAAGCTCTACTGTGTTGGCTTGTGTTATTGGCTTAGGTATTTCTTTTGTGTATGAACAAATCACACACTTGTAATCATAAGCTGGCACTCTATCTCCTAAATTTAAAGGAGCAGTTTAGCCGCATGCTCAGGCGGATCCTAGGCTGCGATGCCCAGGTTACTATTATACTATTTCTTCTTCTTACGTTTCAAGAGGCCTTCTTTTTCTGCCTGCTCAAGCATTTCATCCTGCTCTGCGCCAGAAATTGCGGCTAATTCATCACCATCAGTAATTGAAAATACTTTTGGTTTTGCTTCCTCTGGAACCCTTTTAATTAAATTAACTATTAGCATTCCTTGTAGCATTATAGCGCTATGTACTTCAACATATTCTGCAAGAGAAAATGTTCTTGTAAAATTGCGGCCTCCAATACCTCTGTGAATGTAGGTGCTACTGGTATCCGATTTGCTTTCACCAGTAATCGTTAAAACATTTTTTTCCTGCTTTACTGTGATGTCTTCTTTGCTGAATCCTGCCAAAGCAATTTCAACAGCATAGGAGTCTTCTCCAATTTGTTTTAGATTGTATGGCGGGTAATTAGTAGATGCACCCATAAGTTTTTCAAGATCTTTAAAGTGGCGATCCCAGCCAATAAAAAATGGATCTTTAAAAAGATCCAATGATAGGTTTGTAACCATTTTATTCCTCCTTCAAGCGAATAAATTAATATGTGGGCCCCTAACGGCGACCCACATATATTATAGCAAAAAGCTTTTTAGATTACAAGATGCGCTTTTTCTTTTCTTTCATCTTTTCTTCATTTGCTGTTGCAGCATACAAAGCCCTCTGGTGAGCCAAAGCTCTACCTCTGCTTGGGTGGCATCCTTTGAGTTCGCCTTTGTCATTGACTACTGCAAACCCTCTGCAACCTGCTACATTTTGTTTAATGTCGTATGGCATTTTATCTCCTATTCGTTTGGCGTGTCTGGGAAATCCATTTGGATTAAACCCATTTCTTTCGCCATTTGTTGTCCTTCTGGACTTAAATGTAAAGTGGCTTCTAGATTTTCATCATATTCCACTTCCATTAAACCTTTTTCATATAATTTAATTAAAGATTCGTCAATATGCTGGATGTGTGCCTCCCATAATTCTGGGGCTACATCTTTTGCTTTTTCATGGATAGCAAAAATCATTTCGCCATTTTCATCCACGCCCTCTAGGGTTATCGCACCTATTTCTAAATAGTATTGCAGTTCCATGTCCTCATCCATATCTCTATTATACTCTCTTTTGTGTGGCGTGTAGGACTTGAACCTACGACGACCAAATTATGAGTTTGGGGCTCTGACCAACTGAGCTAACGCCACAGGGTCTTATTGTATTGTCCCGTCCTCATTTTTGTCAATAGTTGTTTCTACCAACTGCTGGACATAGTCAGAGAAGTGTTTTCTGACGCTTCCTGGCGGTCTTGATCCAAGAGATTTCCACAGCCTCTTGTATTCAATTACATTTGCAAATGTTGTAGGACACAGCATGTACCCAGCGTACTCTTTTAAAGTAGTTGGAAGCGGCACATGCTTTCCACAGCACTTACATTCTCTTGCTTTTTCTTGGTATATGCTCATAGTATTTCCATTCCGTCTAGTACATCCGCCAATTTTGAAGGCATTTTGGGAGGCCTAATTACATTTAATCTAATATCTTCTTCCTGTCTATCATTTCTACGGGCTATTGAGTCATATGTATGAACATCAATTTCTCTGTTTGCTTCAAACTTAGTTTTACTTATAGCATTATATATTGAGCCACAGACTGCGTCAGCTAAGTCTTTTGATCCTTTTCTTGGGTGATCAACCTTATCACGCATAATTTTCAGCTGCAACAACTCGTCTATAAGAAGTGGTATATGTGGGCCAGAAAGCCTGTCCTCTGCGACCACCATTGCCATATCATCATAATGTTTTTTAGCAACAGATAGGGTTTCTGTATTAATTCCATATTGTTTTAATTGTTGCATCATATCATGTGAGTTCCATCGGTCAAATGTACATAATCTTATTTTAAATCCTTTTGTTCTTAGAGAAAGAATATAGTCTTTGACCTCAGTAAAATCTACTGACTTATCTGCAGTAGGAGTCCAATATCTAACTGCATCTACTTCTACGATTGGCGCAGGCTGGGAGTATGTGTCGGTTACTTTTACATTTACCCACTTTTGAACGTGAGCCATAGATACGGCACAATGGTCATGCTTTTGTGCCAAGTCTACATGTATAAAGTATTCCTTGTCTGGGTCTGGTGCGAACCAATTTTCAAATCTGCCAAATTGATCTACGGCTAATGCCATATTGTTAAAAGCTTTTTCTATTTTTTCTCTTGACTTAAAGAATGCATCAATCGCTTCTGGTGGCATGCAAGCAAAACGACCAAGAGCGTCTGGCATATTCTTGTAGAATTCTACTTTAAAATTTTCTATAGTCTTTGTAGGATTTATTTCCCACGTAGGTCTTTTCAAAGCATAAACTTTAGGAATTGTATAAGACACAATGTGATCTTCTTCCCATTCAACAGTTATTTCATTTCCATCTGTTCCGTCTGGCAAGCTTTCATCCATCTTCAAAGTCTTAGTTCTGACTACAGTTTCTTTTTCAGCAATTACAGAATCATAAAATTTTTGAATTGGGTCATTCTTAAATCGTGGAAACGAAAGTAAAATTACTTTACCATAGTCTGGGAAACGTGATACGACAGATCCACGATACATATCATAGATAGCGTCTGCTGTTTTTGCTTGGTCATGCCCAGTCGTATTCTCTGTAGCGAAACCTGAAATTTCATCTAGGATAACTGCTATTACGTTATACCCCTCCCAAGCTTCACGTTCCGAGTGGCCAGAATGAACTGTTATAGCTTTATTAAATTTCATTTCAGATGCCTTAGCCTCATACTTACCAATAAACCAAGGAGATCTATCTACTCTAGTTTTAAACCCTTTAAAGAAAACGTTGTTGGCCTGTTGAGCGTTAATAGCAATATTAAGAATATCTATAGAGTCTCCAGGAGGTTTTCCGTAATATGTTGCTGGATCTTTGAGGCAGAGCAATAGATATACCATATAAGATACTGCTATAGTTGAACAGTAGTCTTTTCCGCTACCCTTACCTAATTGTGCAATTACTTCATTGCAGGTTTGCTTAAACCTACGACGACCTTCGTCTTCCCCAAAAAGTTTAATAAGAGTAGACTCTTTATATATTTGAGAACTTTTTTCAATTAATGTGTATTGATATTCAGAAAGCGGTGGAAGGCCAAGATAATCTGGACTAGTAACAAATGTCTTTAAATCGACTGGCCTCTCATCGAATTCCTCACCATCAAGGATATCAATTAGATCATTGAAATTAAGATCCACTAGCTTCCTCAGTCTCAATTACAACTGGCTCAACAACTCCTGTTATTTGAGATAAACGCTTGGCAACTTCCATCTTACACTTAGGACATGTTGCTGTAACTTCTTTTAGAATCTTAACTAGAACATCCTGTTTGCGTTCTGTTTCTGCTACCTGCGAAGCCAACTCTTGATTATCAAGTAAGCCAACCTCTTGTAGCATCCCAATTCTTTTACCTTCAATATCTGCAATTAGTTTTAATGCCGTTGCTTTTATGTTTAATTGTCCTGCTTGATCTGCATCCTCTACGGTCTTCCAGGCCTCTTTTATTAACATGGCGTAATGTTGGTCTGCTCCAGATATGGCTTCCTTTGCCCTGTCACGAGCTCCAGAATCGCTTTTAACGACCTCTTTCCACTCGTCTATATACCCTAAGACCTCTGCACGTTTAAAACCAGTTATAGAGGCGATTTGAGTTGGATTGTTACCTTTAAGTAGTTCTTCAACTACCTTGTTCATGCGATCAAAATGATCAGCTAATTCAATGTCCATATATAGATATTATACCATCTTAGTTGACTAAAATCAGTCTTGAATTTGCTTGGCTATTTTTAATAAAACTAAATATCCAATTAAATCGTCAATATCATTATCTCCTGGATAATCTGTGCCCTTCATAAGTCTATTTAATTTGTCATCAATTCTGACATGGAGTTGTTCTCTTGGTCCCGCCTTTGAAAATATACGAACAGGGTCAAGGGCTGAATTGCCGTAGGCAATATTCTTTTTGACCAGCATATGTGCAATTTCATGGCAGGTATTCCAAATTTCTTTTCCTGCTTCTGTACCTACAGTAAGTAAATATAAATCCTGGCACTCAAATTGTTTTGAGTCTGGAAATACGGGCTCTAACATATCCGCTCCTATTGAACTTGAGACTGATATTTATCATCAATCTCTATCCCGCCAGCGATTTCTGGCTGGAATGTGTAAACATTAAATATACCTTTTGAACCATGTCTAAATATGAACCAGTCTGTCGGGTAGTCCATTCCTGTTTCTTTTACATACTTCAAAAGCTTTTTTGCTCCAGAATTTGAAACTACGTAGCATAAAGTAGACCAGTCTTGATATCCTTTTGCTATACAAGGATTTATTATATCATTATGATTAAATCTTGGGAACTGGTTGGGGTGCACGAAGATACTAAATATATCATAATCTTTGGGGCAAAAATCTAAAAACAAATTATATTTATCTATAAAAGAATTATTTATTTTCGCATCGTCTTCAAAAACTAGCAGGCTGTCAAGATTATTTTCATCTACATATTTCCAAGCAAGGTAATGGCTAGCAAAATTTCCTAGTTCACCAATTTTAAAAGAGTCCCAGCCTAATTTAAAATCTTTATTTTCATTAAAAAAGCTTTCTTTTTCTATTTCATTTCTAGCATTTAATGATTTTATATTATGTTTATTTCCATTTAAATAAGAGTCTATATCTTTTCTATTAGATTTTCTTTCATCATTTATATATATAATATGGTAATCAATACTTATTTTATTTTTAGTCAAGTCAAAATCTTTTCCATAAAATGAATTTAAATCCATACAGTTCTTGTCATGAGACATTCTTGCATATATTTTATTTACAGTCTGACTATCTTTTTCTGAAAACTCTTTAAACGTTTCAAATATTTTTATGGTTTCGTTTGTAGCTTTATCATGACTATAAGACGATCCGACGGGGTGAGTTATTAAATTTTTGCTATCTCTTAAAATTATTTTATCCTTTGATATGGCTAAAGAAGAATGTACAATATCAATAGCCCATCCAGATACCATGCCCTCCCAGCCATGCTTTTGCTCAAAATAGTTAAAGAAGTCTAACATGTCCTTTACGATATCTTTGTGCATAAAAAACATAATCCCATTTGTATTTGTGGCAATAGAGAGATTGTTGTCCAGGATTGAAACTTTTAAATTTGTAGAGTTAAATCCCCATGCATCATTTGTAAAATGTGGAGCGTACAGACCTATATTTTCGTAAATAGAAAGCACATGTAGCGATCTTTTAATAACACTATTCCAATCAGAATAACTTATATCTCCGCACATAAATAACATATAGTCATTATTAAAATCAAAATCTTTTAATGCATAGTAGAACTGCCTATAGTATCTTATGTCTCCGAGATTATTCCATCCTTCTCTTGGTGTACCAGAATTAATAATTTGTAAATTAAGTCCAGAAGCTTTAAACTGAGAATCAATATCTAATACATTATCATAGTAATCGTCCCAACATACTAGATACCCTTGTACTTTCATTGCATTCTTCCTCTAATTTTTGTAGACGATATAGTTTGAGTATAAGGCACATAAACAAGACCTATTCCTCTTTCATCTAACCATTCCTGAGTAAAAGACATTTGTGAATAATAATCTTTTTTGGCCCAGTCAGATCCAACGACTATATAATTAGGTCCTACCATTTCTATTGAAATCCTTGAGTCTTGTCCGCCGACATTCATGACAACTTCATCTACATATTTGCAGGCTAGCAAAACATCTAGCCTTTCTTGTTCGCTGCATATGGGCTTTTTATTTTTGAATTGAAATATGAAATCATCTGTATTAAGAGCGACTACCACTTTACCATCGACGCCAGCAACTTCTCTACATCTCTTTAAAAGATTAACGTGCCCTGAATGAAACAAGTCAAATGTACCACCAGTATAGACTATATTCATTGAGATATCCTATCATATAAGTCTTTTGAAACAAACCAGCTGTCCCATTTTGATTCCTCTGGCATTATCATTACATATCCTTTACTTGTTAAAAGATCTGCAATCAAGTCTTTTGTATATGTATTATTATGCTCAACTGTAATTAGATTAAATTTGGTTGAGAAGTCATACGAATTTAGTATATGGTATTCGGATCCCTCTGTATCTATTGATAAATAGTCTACTGTTTCTGGGCACGAATGCTTCTCAAGCAAATCTTTTAAAGATATGGTGTCTACCATATAGTTGTTTCCATTGTGCTTTCTTGTCTCAGTATGAACATCATTATATGCATATTCTGCTATCCCAGAAAGACCTTCAAAATTTTCTACTTCTACAAATTCTATTTGATCCCCGCTTTTATCTGACACACACAAGGTGTCTATCTTTGCCGTTCTTTTTGAAGGAAGTATTTTGTTATAATGTTTGGAGGGCTCTACTAATAAGCCTTGCCACCCATAATAAGTTTCAAGTAGGAATGTATTTGAAAGATATACTCCATCACACGCTCCAAACTCTACAAAATATCCTGGCTTGTTACCAAAACAAAACAATGCCAATAGGTCTTGATTTATTTGTGAATAGCTTTCTTTTGTAGCACAGAAATATCTAAAATTATTTAGAATCATTTTATAAGTCCATTATCTTTTAGGGCACGATAAATTGTCATGGTAGTAACGTTACATTCTTTGGCAATTTCTTCCATAGTTTTTTTCTGCACAACATACCGTCTGTAAAGCCAGTCTTTACTTTTATATAACTTCATCGCTCCGTCAATACTGTATTGGAATAGTGTGCAATGCCGAATGCATCTGCCACATCAAAATCATCTAACTGCAAATTATATTTATTATTAAAGTAATCTACAGTCCTTTGCTTTCTGATCTCCCGCATTTTTGCTTTATACCAAGAGTCAGCATGTCCTGGATTTTCAAATCTAAGTTTATCTTTCTCCATTTTTGTTGGGTTCTTATTTCCAATATAAGCCTGCCAAGATGTAGGAGAAATAGTAATAACACTAGCCCCACTAGACATAAGCTCAGCAATGACGACACCGTATACATAAGACAATTTTATCACGGCATCTGGGGATTTGACAAACACCGCACCTTCTACAACAATATAGTCAGACTTTAATTCGTCTAGCATGGCATGCATTTTAACTTTAGCATCATGTATTTTCTCATATATGTCTGATCCAGAAAATTCTACCTTGCCCCATTTAATTGGTTTATCATTTTCCATAAGGCAAAAGGCAACCGAATTAGTGGAGGCATCTATACCTAAAACCCTATTGGCTTTAGTCTTAATTAATTCACCCAATCTCATCGATCATCCTTAACAGTTTGTTCTTTTGATTTATATCAATCTTTTTTTGGCAACCAGAACATACACTTGATTCATTGTATCTACTTAATCTAGCATTACATTTTTTGCAAGATCTTTTTGCTCCGCCTCTAATTGCCTTCTTCTCATAATATTTTTCCATGATTCTACGATTAGTAGCAATACGGCAACATTCATCTGAGCAGTACTTTTGATTATGCGTCTTTGCCTCAAAGTCTTTTGCACATTCTTTATTAGCACAAATCATTATTTCTGCACCTCATATGGTTCTATTTGAACTTCCCCTGTAGGGCCAGACCAGCATTCTTTTTTAATCGGGCAACCCTTACAGGCATAACTTGTTTTTAGAAATGGCCTCATTGGAAGCCCGCCATCCTTATAATTATCATAAACTTCACATAGCCATACAAATAAATTATCAATAAGCTCTTTGTTTTTATCATTCATCTGTATCGGAATAATAAGTATCTCTTGTGTATTTTTGTTTTCATACAAGAAGAATGCTTCTTTAACATTACGAAGCTTCATATATGTGAGCAACTGAAGCATATGGTTTGCTGATGGTGACATTTCTGCCTGCCTTGTATCCCAAACCTCTTGCTTAGCAGTTTTTATTTCTCCAAGAATTTCTTCATCATCCCAATTAATTACAAGATCTATAAAGCCACGGATAGGAGGATATTCATTCTTAATTTCCATTTCAGTCTGTACTGACTTTATGTGACCTCCCATTTTTTCAATAAGACCTTGTATTCTTTCGTGGGCCTGAGTACCTTGAGCCATATTTGCAACAGCCTGAGAGTCATTGCTATCTACAAAGTTTGCTCCGCTAAAAGCCATATACCAGTATCTCGGACAATTACCATTACCATATCCAAAGCTGCTTGGACTAAATGTATACTTAGTCATTTCTCCATCTGCACGTTTTGTAGCAAGATAGGCTTCATCAAGCATCTTAGCAAACTCTTTAGGGTCAAACTTGCCCTCATACTTTTTAAACTTTAAATTTTTTACTATGTCTCTAGCCATTATAACGAACGACATACTTGAGGGCATCCACAAGCTTGTCTATCGACTCCTTCGCTGAATAATATATATTCTTCTTATTGTTGTTTACTGTGCCAGCTTTATCCTTAGCAATTGTTGAATATACTGAGGCTAGCATAGAAAACTTTGTAGACATTGCCTGTAATTCAATAATAAGATGTGGTGCTTTTGCTGCTGGAACATCTGGGTTAAGTAGAAGCTTTACCACAATGGCAAGCGCTTTATCAAGCTGTTCATCCTTCATGTACTCATGTAGATCATTGAACTCTGTTATATCATTGATTAATTCAAGAGTATTTTTTTCTGTCATGCTAATACCTTTGTAACTATAGCGTACCCGATCCAGAGTCCAACAATTCCCATAAGGCCAGCAAATACTGGAGGGGCTGGAATGGGAAGTTTAAATGCGCTAAATACTCCGCCCACAACAGCTCCAACTAATGTTGTCATAAATATGTCTCTCATTCGTGCCACTTTTCTACTAACTGTTCCAGTAATGACCATTCAATTACTGCTAATCTTGTCTTGCTATTATCTTCGCCTATTACTAATTTTAGTACAGGATAGTATGCTCTGCTTACTTTAAATGTATCTGTGCATACTTTAGCCCACATTTCTTTTGACACCGCCACAGACTTACCAGACTCTTTATAATCTACAACAAAGCCTTTCCATATTGCATCACCTTTTTGGTAATCGCCTCTACCGCTGTTCTTTTGCTGCTTTGCTCCATCACGTTTTGCTTCTGATCTTTCAGACATTAATTTATCCTATACAAATTTTTATGACCGTCTGGGCAAGTCCAAGTCATTTCTAAAGTTTGCTGATTCCAATAGTAAAATTCAGAATCCTTATTACATTTAGAACACGGTCTAGACTCATCTATCTTATCTAGACCTGGCTCTGGATCTTTATTCTGTATAAACTCATTAAGATTTGGCATCAATAGCCTTAACCAATTTGTCTACCACTTTTGGATTATCACGAAGGAACTGCACGGCTTTTGCTCTACCTTGTAGCCGCTCCCCTTCCACGGTGTACCAAGCGCCACCTTTTTCCACGACTCCGCACATTTCGGCAACATCAAGGACTTCTCCTATTCTATCAATACCAACAGTTTCTCCTTGGTAATAAAAATCATACTGACCAGATAGATTTGGTGGACCTAACTTATTATAATCAATAATCCAGTTTACTGGTCTTCCTACCCTTTGCTCAATAATCTTATCGCCAACTTTAACGCCAGCTTTGATCGCATTCGCTTCAGCTTCCGAGCTCCATAATTTAACAACAGTAGATGAGAAGAATTTAACCGCCATTCCACCCGTCGGAATATGCGAAGCATGCATAGACCCAAACTGATTACGCTGTTGTGATATGAGGACAAGAAGCGTGTTCTTATTCGCATAGTTAAGCATTTTAACTGCATGAGTCATATCCTTTGCTTCTGCGCCTATCTGTTTGGTATCTTCTAACTTTTTTAACTCTGAACTATCTTTTTCAAAATAGATTGCTGGAAGTAGCGCAGATATAGAGTCAACTACAATTAAGTCTACGTTTGCCTCCATTAATTGTGTAGCAACGTCAACCATATCGTTAATTGTTTTTGCTGGTGAGTAAATTAGTTTAGATGAATCAACACCTAACTTTTCCGCCCAACCTTTATCATATGATGCTTCTGCATCAATCCATGCACAGGTTTTGCCGTTCTTCTGTGCCTCTGCTATCATCTGTAGGCAGAAAGATGACTTACCAGCAGACTTGTTTCCCCAAACTAAGACTTGTCTTCCAAAGCCAAGTCCTCCTTTTAAGGCTAGGTTCAAACCAATGCTAGGCGTTGGTTGTCGCTCTACTTGAACATCTACTGCTGATTGTACTCTTGATCTTGTTTTTGGATCTAACTTTGCTAATATATCATCTATTACAATTGTCATTTATTCTCTTTCTTTCTACTATTATAGCATTTAGAACAGGTTCCCGTGAAGCTTTGGACGCTGTTTATTTTTTTCCATTTTATTATGTAGGACCTCGTCAAGGCTATGGAGCACCTGCTCTTCATTTCTCATTGCTGCATATACATCAAGAATTCGAATAATAATATCCGCTATTTCTTCTACCACTTTTTCAGATCCCTGACTCTTACGAATAGCCTCTAAAACCTCTGTGACTTCGGAGTGAACTAAAGCCAATTTATTTCCAATTTTGTCATGGTTATATTCTCCATCCCAAAATCCTTTTTCTCGTGCAGTTTCATGTAAAATGGCTGCAAGAGCATCTAGTCCATATTCGCTTACAATATCATGACTGTTCATTTTTACTCCTTAAACTAAATTTAAATTTAAACATTTCATTGTCGTACTCAACAACTAATTCTTTATCTTCAGAGGCTGCTTCAACAAATCTAGTAGTCGGTACCGATAACATTCCATGCTCTTCTAGCAAGGCCACTAGTATCTTATTCAGGCTCATAGACTGAATAATTTCTTCTGTCATTTTATTTCCTTAATCATCAATGTGCCGTCATCTAGTTTTGACAACACAGGCTTACATTTCATTCCATCACGCATTTTTGCTAATGTTATTTTATACATTGAGGGGAATGCAATTGCTCTAGTAAGATTTTTATCCTTATCAGACATAACAATATGAGACATTGTCTTGCCATTCTTAGTCTGGTACGGGCTAAAGTTTACCACAATCTTCTCATCTTCTTCAAGACTATATTCTTTACGATATAAAAAGTCTACAAATATATCCGCAGAATTAGGATTAATATCAGCAACATCTACATATCTTGCTATACGGTTATCTCCTACAAGAATAAAGTACATCTTTCCAGACTCAATCTGTGTCTGCTCGTGATGAAAAAGACCTATGCTACCAGTTTCATCTACCAGCTCAACTCTTGCCCAGCCTTTGCCACGCTTAATACTTTTAACCATGCCAAACATTACGAATGATCCAAGTGGGTCAAACTGGTCTATAGTTATTGCTTGTGCTTTAATTCTAGGCGGAATATTTTTTAACTCAAATGATGGTATGCCTAGGAATTCGTAGTAGTTTTCTTTTTCTTGACCGCTCCTAGGATTATCCTCAAAGGCAGCACCACCAATAGCGTTAAGAGAGCTAATAGCCCTACTATTAATGCCGCTTCCTTTCTTTGAGGCTTTTTCAATAAATTCTTTATAATTTGCATATGGTCTTCCTTCTATGATTTTATTTGCAATGCTGTCTGATATAAATTTAATTTCTGCCAGTCCAAATCGCAAAGAGTCTTTCTGTAAAGAAAAGTATACATCGGATTCGTTTATATGAGGCAATTGTACCCTTAGTCCAAGTCGCTTTGCTTCGATGAGGTATTCTGTTCTTGTGTCTTTGTCTCCTTCATTTTTGAGCGCTGCGAAAATAAACTCCAAAGGATAATGTAACTTAAGCCAAGCGGTATAATAAGAAAGCATAGAGTAAGCAACAGCGTGAGACCTATTGAACGAGTATCCAGCATGTGCTTCAAAGTCGTGCCAAAGTTTTTCTGCCTGCTTTTTAGAAATGTGCTTTGAAGCACCTTCAATAAATTTATCCTTGAATTGGTCGAATTCTTTTGCATCTTTTTTCTTTCCAATAATTTTGCGGACCTTGTCTGCTTCAGACCAAGTCATGCCACCAAGATGAACGCAAGCCTGCATAACTTGCTCTTGATAAACAATTACACCGTATGTATTTTTAGTAAATGGCTGCATGATAGGGTGTACATACTCCACTGCTTCATTGCCATGTTTTCTATTTATATATGAAGCACCAACTGTATTCATAGCGCCTGGGCGTACCAAAGCGTTAGAAACAATAAGATCTTCAAATTCTGTTGCGCCCATCTTAATCAGTAGGTTCGTGTAAGGCGTCGCTTCAGCCTGAAAGATACCTTTGGTATATCCTTCGCTTAACATTTTATAAACCTCTGGGTCGTCAAATGTCATCTTAGATAAATCAATATTCTTGCCTGTACGTTTTCTAATTGAATTTACAGTATCAGCAATAACTGATAAGCACTTAAGTCCAAGAGCATCAAGCTTAATTAGTCCAATATCAGCAACAGTATCCATATCATAAGCAATAACTGGTATGCGACCAGAAGCTTTATCTTCACGGTCTTCTCTAGTTTCGACTGGTCCATAGTTACGAATATCATCTTTAGCAACAATAACTCCTGCAGCATGGATACCTGTACTTCTGATCTTGCCACGCAATCTTTCTGCAAGCCAAGTAACTTCAGGATATTTCATTCTAAATTCTTTTGTGTTGGGCGAAGTTGCATACTCTTCAAATGTATCTACAGACTTTAAGGCATGGTTAACATCTGAGAGTGGGACTAAAAATGCACGAGCAGCATCACGAACTACACCTTTATCCTTAAAATAAGTAAATGTAGAAATTGATGCTACGTGCTTAAATTTCTTTTTAAGATAATCCTTGACTTCTTTGCGACGACGGTCTTCAAAATCTGTATCAATATCTGGGAAATCGTTACGCTCAGGATTAATAAATCGGAAAAACAGTAGGTCATATTCAATTGGGTCTACATCTGTAATACCTATGGAATAGCATACCAAAGATCCCGCCGCCGAACCACGGCCAGGTCCAACCATGATCTCTTGACCCTTGGCCCAATTAATCATATCTGCCACAATTAAAAAGTAGGAGGCAAATTTCTTATCCTTAATAACTGCCAACTCTTCCTCTAGGCGAGCCCTATAGACCTCATCTGAGGCCTTCCCAAGCCGTTCTAAACCCTTTTCAGCCAGGTCCCGTAGCTTTTCATCAGCATTGGTCTTTGGGACTGGCAGAAGGTCAAGGTTTCGATATAGGTCATATTCGCCTACCTTATCTGCTATTTCTAGGGTATTATCAAATATATCTGTTCTATTTATTCCAGCCTTCTTAAAATCCGCCTCAATTTCCTCACGAGTCTGCATAAATAGATTCATGCCTTTAAATGACATACGGCGGTCAGGATATAAATAATCAAATCTATCCCCCATGTCTCTCATCTGACGAGACATTTCAAAGTCTGCATCTTTATTCATTTTAGGGTTGGTAGAAATAATTAATAGGGCTTCTTCTAATAATCTATCTTCTTCTTTGGCAAAATGTATATCGCCTGTTGCCACCGCCTTAATTTTTAATTCATCTGCCAACTCAAGAAGCTTTGCATTTATTTCTTGCGGATTGTGAGATTGTACCTCAACATAAAAATCTTCATTAAAAGTTTTCTTAAAATTTTGAAGTAAAAGTTTGGCCTCTGAAAAATCTCCCTTTTCGATAGCCTTACTAACAATACCATTGAGACATCCAGACAGTACGATAATACCTTCTGCATACTCGTTCAATACCTCTCTATCAATACGTGGCTTGGAATAGAATCCTTCTGTCCATGCTATTTCTTGCAACTTGTGAATATTCTCTAAACCTTTTTTATTTTTTGCTAATAGAATAATATGATTATAAGCTTGAATACTTTTATCTTTAAATGATGATCTATCAAATCTATCTGTTGGCGATATGTATGCCTCTACACCAAGAATTGGCTTTACGCCATATTCTTCACAAGCAATTTGCATTTCACGATGCGATGATAGTGTGCCATGATCTGTAATGGCAATAGCAGGCATGCCAAGTATCTTGGCCTGCTTTACTAATTCATCTGGTGAATTTAATCCATCCATTGTTGAATAATGGGAATGGACATGCAAATGTATAAAACTCATAACCGCCTTTGTGTTGGGGCCCTTTCGGGCCCCAAACTATTACCAATCTAAGCTACTGCTAGTTGCAGACTCAGCTTCTTCGGATCCGCCTTCTCCATTAAAGAAAGCTTCTTGCTCTGCGTAAGGTAAATCACGCACAGCAGTTTCTTCTAACTTATACAATTCAATGGCTGTGCTATCAAATGGAGTTTCATCCTTTGCTAGCGGAATAATTGTATAACTTGTTTCGGTCTTTAGACCAGTTCTCTTGATGCGCCACATGAGATTTGTGATTGAACCCATTTCTCCTGCGTACTCAATAAGTGTAGGTGTAACGGTTTTACCGCTTGAACCCTGTGAAAGAATTGCTACATATGGCTCTTCCTTGCCATCATCTACAAGTACATTGATGTAAAGTCGTGAACGACCCTTCCATCCCGCCTTGTAATCCTTGCGATGTTGTTCGCAACCATAGCACTTGCCCTGATCATCAGTTGTGCATAGCGCCTTGCGACGATAATCTTTAGGATTTGTGTGCTCTACTGCAATAAAACCCAGTCCAAGCTTTTCATTATAGTTTGGTGAATCTGGATCTAACTCCTGAAGGAAGCGAATCTTTACGCTTTCTCCATCTTCAAGCTTTACCCATTTTGCCTTGTTGCCTTCGCCAGATGATTGTGGCTTATCTAGCGCTTTGTTGAGGTCTTTAAGACCCTTTACGATACCCATATAGTTTCTCCTTTATAGTTGACGGTATAGATCCGTCTGTTCTTTCATTATATCATGGGTTCCAAGATCGATATTCGATATCGGAAACTGCGTTTTTAATACAGGTGATAATCTCTTTTTCTGTCATATCTCCAGCATCTTTTGCATCATGTGGGTATATCTTACCATATTCATACGATGCCCACAAGATATCTTTATTCTTTAATCTATTGGCTATGCTAAATCCTAATTCTCTGCCAGCCAAATCTGCATCTGTCATAATTGTTATACGATTAAAATATCTATTTAGTAATGCTAAATTTTCTTTTGATAAATGTCCGCCTAAAGTTGCAACGACATTTGGGAATCCAGCCTGATGAATACGGATGGCATCGAAGCTTGATTCAACAACTATAACATTCTCACCAATTCTTTTAGCTCTATGTATATTGAACATAGTTTTATTCTTTGGTAAATTTGTACTATTCTTAAATCTTTTTTCTTTAATGGATCTTCCAACAAGACCAACTGGCATGCCGTCTGGGCTATGTACTGGCACAATCACCATATCCATTTTGCTGGAGTACCCTAGTTTAAAATAATGCATTGACTCTTCATTTATTCCCCTGGACTTGAAGTATTCTTTTGCCTCTTCTGAATTGCCTAATTCTGTATAAAGATTGTCTAGTGTCTCCTGTGGAAATTCTTCAAAGTCTGGCTTATCTTCAAACAATGAGTTCAACGTGTCTTCAAATATATCGTCTGCCTCTGACTTTTTAGACATAATAAATCGTAATACTTCAAACTCATTCTTGCCTAGTATTCTTTTTACTAAATCTTTTAAGCCGCCCGCCTCTCCGCATGACGGATTAAAGCAGAGCCAAGCTCCAGTTCTTTCGCTGATATAGAAGCATGGGGTGTTTACATTGTTATGGAAAGGACAATATAGCACAAGGTTATCGTTAGACTCGCCAATTATATTTAGTCCAAGACCTTTTACTATTGCTTTGACGTGACTTGGCGTATAGAACGAGGTATCAGTTTGCCCTGCGTAATCCCCTCTGATTCCCATGCCTTCTTCTTTCCTACATAAACTCCATGGATTGTCATTATGAACTTCCATGTCTCGCCTGTGAATTCTACCGAAAATGCTGGGTCTATGTCAAGGACTCTTGCATATCCCTTGCTTCTCATGTCATGAGTAAGCACATTCTCATATTGATTTTTAACTCTGATCATATCAGAATCATCTGCAAATTCTACACGAATTTGAAATCTTTTAATTTGTCGATGAGTCATTCTTCATATTTGGTAGATTCTCATAGATAGGTTTGATAATACCTCTATTGATATCCCAATCTAAGTAGAAATCAAACTCATGTCCATGACGGTTCTTTCGGCTAACCACTTCAATCATATTTGTATTTGGATATCTGTGAATAGCCATAGCCATATCTGCATCATATTCAATTGCCTTTGACCAAGCAACTTGGCTCATCATTGGCGGTTCATCTTGGTCCGATATGTCGTCTGCCGTTGCAGCGGTGATATCAACAATCGGAATATTATTTGAAACTGCTAGCAATTTAAACTCACGAGAAATATTACGGTTACGCTCTACTTCAGAATTGCTTCGCTTATTATCATTAAAAAGCTGGTGGTAGTCAAGGATAACTAAGTCAGGCTTATGCTGGTCTATCTTGCCTTGAACTGTTGCTGGAGTAACGTCTGCCAATCCTTCGTTTGATACAAGGATAAATCCATTCTTATTCTCAAATTTCTTTTTACCCCACGCCTTGAAGTCATCTACATTTACATCACCTTTTGAGAAATCGCTATTCTTAAATAGACCAGAGCCCATGATAGTATAGATACGGTCACGCATATTCTCTGGGGACATTTCCAGCGAAATAATCATAGGTTTAAATCCTTGCTCCCATGCCTTGCATGCAAGATATGATGTAAACCAAGTCTTACCACGTCCTGGCCAACCAATAGCAACAATCAAATGTCCTGGAGCCATGCCTGTAGGATATGCCTTGTCGATTGCTTCAATGCCAGTAATAATTCCTGGACTACCGCCCATTGCTGCTGAGCGCTCTTTGACAGATGCAAAATGTTGTTCTGCCAATTCAATATCTGTAAGATCAATATCACGAATATTATTTGTATGCCTGCTCAATCCAGCAAGCTTGCTTTGAATATCTGCAAGAACTCTTGATGCTGAATCTTCTTTAAGCGCTGCTCCTGCCTGCAAAATAATAGACTTTAACCTATTAGAAATATATTCATTCTTTAACTGGTCAAGATAGTATCCAGTCTCTGCTTTTGCTGATGGGTCTGGCTCAAAATCTTTATGACGCTCCATTATAATGCCGACTTCTGGAACAGCCTTAAATTTATAGTAGTAATTCTTTAAGCTTTCCCATACATCACGATAGGAGGTAAATAGCTCATCAACGTTAGCGGCAAGCAATGTACTAATATCTTTATTGTTGCATACTGCTGTAATTACTTTTGCTTCTATATTCACTCTTGTCCGCCTTCTACTAGTTTCTTCGTCTGCTCTCTTAGCATCGCTCTATTCGCTTTATCCTTTTCAATGTCTGACTGAACCTGATCTATTCTATCAAAGTTATAGAAAAAGAAATTAAGCGGGTGTCCAGATTTGCTAGTCTTAAAATAATACTCAAGCAATTCTTTGGCACGGTCATATCCTACACTATCTATAACATCTTGCATAGCCCACTTCTCACGAAACTTATTTATACGAGGCTTCTTTTTGTATTTCTCTGTATACAAGTTTTCGTATAGAGATATTAGAATGTAAGGTTCTTTACTTTTTGCCGCCACTTAATTCCTCTTCCACCTCACGAGTCTTTTGAATAAGCTTTTCTTCAACAAACTTATACACACGCTCTGTAGCAGAATCTACATTTTCTCCACTACGCACAATATCTTCTACGCCAATACCAATCTTAATACTTTCATAGTTTCCTAAATTTCTGGTAAAAGATAGATCTACTTTTACTTTTGTCTCTGACATTACTTATGCTCCTTTAGGTGTCTATTTAAAGTATCGTGAGCAAATATGCCCCAACGAACCTCTGTTTCTTTTTTACATACTGGACAAATAACTACCTTGCCTGTCATTCCTCCGCCTTCCATACTGGCACAAACTTGCCATCGCTGGTCTTAGTATACAATATTAAATTGTGTTTGAGAAGAGCCAATAACTCTGAGCGGGAAGGAACCTCAGAAGTATATCCATCATCTAAAATAAACTGATGTATCTTTAATATGTCGCCTTCTGTTAACATATACATAGACCATCCAGCATCATCTGGATTACTAATTGGATATATCTTGGTTGGCTGCTGGATCTTACCAGCCAAAATATAATCCTCTACAGTAATCTTATGTCTATTTAAAAGCTTTGCGGCTTCACGTAAGGTATATGCTTTTTGCATATGCTTATTAACTAAAGAATAGTTATACATAACTCTACGTCTCTCTGGGTAGCACCAGGCAACTATCTCATCTCTTGCACGAGATACCCGCAAAGATTTATGTATTTTTCCGTCTAAGAAAAAATAGAGTAGTCTTTTAGGTGTTCGAATTCTTTTTGCTCCAGCCATCGTCCTAATGCGCTTCTATCCTTGTTAATCATCCAACGCTTTCCACACATTATGCAGAAAAGCTCTACGTGTAGTTTTTGCGAAAAGACTCTGTCCACAAAGACTCTTCCGCCACACTTTTGACATTTCATCATACCTTAAACACCTTACCATCTACAACGCATGAGTAGTCTGGTGACACTTCAATAATTTGTACATGCGGCCATTTGCCATTCTCAATGTGAGCAATAGCAAAACCTTTTTGCCAGTCATGGTGCTGTGCATACTTCATCCCAGAGCTCTTTGGATCACACATGTGTCCAATTTCGTATCCACGAATAGTTTCTCCCTTACCTTTATTACGCAATTCGTACGTCTGGAAATGGGAGGCAATTCTATGTGAGTGTCCACGAATCAATGATATCTGTAGATCGTTCATATCTTTTCTAACTGCTCCTGTATCTGCTACTGATAGACCGTGATGAACATGGATATCTCCGTAGCGCTTCTTAGGCAATTCATCATAATAAATATAATCGTAGCCAAGGCTATCTAAATTCCATAGCGCTTCTGGCGTAACAACTTTAATATGGTCTGGCAACTTTGCGTCTACATAGTTAAAAATACGTATATCGTGATTACCTAGAGCAGTAAATAGTTCTGCATTCTTTCCAGCGACTTCACGATTCATAGCATAGAAATCTCTTGCGCCTTTTGCTTCATGCTGCATGAGCGGCATAATTGAATGTCCGTTTTGATCTTTGTACATTCTTAAAAATTCTGCAGATCTTCCTTCTGTGTACTTGCTGTAGCATGCTTGGTCGTCGGTATCTCCAAGAATATCGACTACATCTGGCTTCCACCATTTCATTACCTCAAACCACAGCTTTATCATTTTGTTATCCTGATAAGGGAACTGCTGATCTGACGATAACATCCATTTGAGATCGTTTGTCATTATGTCCTTTAATTAGAAAAAGTTGCGGGTAGCAACTCGCATACCCGCAATTGTAACATTTATTTCTGGTTTGTCAAAAGTCTATAGTTTTCATTTCTATTGCAATCCAATTTACTATAACAGTTTGTGATGTTGCCTTTAGGTTTGTAGATACTACCTCAACCCTGGCGCTACGCTCATTATCTGAGGTGGCTCTTACAGAATAACTTGTTTCTGTAGATAGATTAGATGCAATTGTTGCAACGATTGTAGGGGCCTTTGTAAAGTTTGTATTTTTAAATGCGAATTGTACGCTATTTCCATTTACCTTTACTTCTGCTTGACCCACGTCAACGATTGGAAATACTCTAATTTCTTTTTGAATTCCGCCTACGGTAGTATTTGTCAAATTAAGCATGCTGCTATTATTTTCATATATGCTACTGATGTTTCTTTGTAATTGATTTAATTTATTTACATCAATAGGTGCGCCAGCATTAAATACTACGTCTGGGTTGAAGTCTGTCATAGGTTATCTCCTAGATTATGCATATTCGCTTCCGCCTCAGAAACTTCAACTACTGATCGCCTATCTAGGCCATATTGATCAAATGAGTCTGGGTTTACTATATGCCGTTTTTTATTCTGCGATATTAAATACATTTTACCATCCGCTATGTTCTTTATCAAAGTGCCATCACGGAATCCTAATTTACCAACTAATTTAATGTTAGATAAGGCGGTTTCTGTGGCATTTACTGTAGTAAAGGTCCACGAGTCTGCCGCCCTATCTGAAATTAGCTTATATCTTTTTCCGTCTTTTATCCAGTATGTTGCCTTATCGGTTTTTACTGCTATGCCAGATGGAAAATTAGTTGGCGAGGTTATCAAGTTGTTCTTCGTACTTTTGAACAGCTTCATTTTTTGCTTTCTTTTCTTCCAATAGTTGAGTAATCTCTGCCCGTAGTATTGCAATTTGAGTCTCATAATTAGATACAATTTCTCCAATGCGCTGTTGTAGGGCGGTAATTACTAATTCCGCTTTTTCTGCCATTATATTCCTATACTGTTAGTTCGTCAAGCTCTGCCAGTAGGGCAGTCTTTTTTGTGTTGGCTTCTGAAATTTGGCTATTTAGAGAAGAAACTTTTGCCGCATCTGGTGTAGATACTGCATTTTCTTCTACTAAAGATACCTGAAGGTTGTAGATATTGTATTCCAGATTTTTAATATGCTGGTTTACGATAGCAGCCTTTTCTTCATTAGTTAGTTCGTAGCTCATTTTCCCTCCTATTATATTATATCAGACTATAGTTTGTCTATAGTCTATCAAAGCTTGCTTTTTTTCTAATATGGCTAATAGCCTAGCCTGACATTGTTCTATAGTAATATCGGGATCTTCCATACCACTATTAATCATATTAATATATTCTAAAGTAAGAGCATGTTGATTCTCTAGCTCTAAAATTCTATTGTCTATTATTTCTATTTTGTTTATCATAGGCTGAATATCACATTCAATGAGTTAGTTATTGGAGAGTTAGTCTGGTTGGTGGAATTAAGGGTAACAGAATTTGTTGCATACATCGTTCCATTAAATCCACCTCCTTGTGGAAATACTCTAGGATCTACTCTTAAAACATAAGTTTGTCCGCTTCCGCCCACTGCGGTTTGTCTATATATACCAACGCTTAACGGATCAATATTTTGAGAATCACTAGTTGTTGTTGAGACTTGAGTAGTTCCATTTATAACAGTTCTAGTATTAATAGATTGAAAGTTATATCCAAATACATACCAAACAACATAAGAACTTCCATCTGTTGTAGGAGGTCTTTTCGGTGCTCCTCCAGCAGTTGTTGGATTTAATGTTGCGGTGGTACGGTAATAAGATTGAATAGATGTTATTGTTGGGTTAGCTATTGATAAAGTATTAGATGAAGTAACAGTTAAATTTGGGCTAACTCCGTTAGAAAATGTAATTAGACATCTAAAAGTTTTTCCAACATCAGTATATGTTGTATTTCTAAATGCAGTAGTATATGTCGACGATGTACCACCAGATGGCACATTAGTCCATGAATCTGTTGATGCAATATAGTATTGCCATTGATATCCAGATATAGTTGGAGTAGGACTTCCTTGTGCAGATCCTGTAGCTGAAAATACAGCCCCTACTCTTCCAGAAGTTCCAGATTGAAGAGATATTGTAGCAGTTCCATTATTTGGTGCAATTTGTGCTTGTGGAATAAATATAGATCCAGTGACTGGGGAGCCATAACCGTTATAGAGTGGGTTGTATCCTCTTGCTCTCCAATAATATGTTGTATTAGCACTTAAATTTGCTGGTGTTGTATAAGATCCTCCGTTTGTAGATACAGAAGTAGAGCCAGAACTATATGCCGTTGTAGTTCCCCATTCAACTAATACCGATTGTGTATCTGATCCAAAATTAATTCCACTAAATACGAGTGAATTAGATGATGTGGTAGGAGATGCAGGGCTATACGAAACTGAATTTATTGATGGAGTACCTGGAATATTTGCATTCCATTTTGCATATAAAGTTCTATCTTGATTCATTTGAATAGTAGTGGTAAATCCAGGACCATAAACGGTTCCAGATCCATCAGATGACAATGTCCACCCAGCCCATGTTGCATATGTTCTACTTAATGAATTTGGATTTCCCTGAACAGTTGCAGTAGCATTATAAGAAAACTGACCTGACGATGGTACGCTACCTCCTGTATTACTATTTCCATTATAGGATAGAGTTACGTTAGTATATTGATTATTATTAGCTTGAGGGCCATCGCCAGCAGAATTTTTACCAGTAACATATACAGTATAGTTTGTTCCAGACAATAATCCAGTAATAGTATCAGAAGTTAAAGTTGTATTAATTTTTGGATATCCGCCAATTGTTAATCCAGATGAAGTGTTTTTAACATCTACAGTATATGATGTTGCTCCAGAGGCAGACCAAGAAACTGTAAATCCCCCAGTGTTTACGCTACTAAATGTTATTGTTGGGGTGCCTGGAGGATTTGGCGTAGTGAAAGATGTGGTCTTCTGAACTCCAGAAACCCTAGGGCTATCAGCATTTTTAGGTGTAACTAAAACAGTGTATGTAGTTCCAGGAGACAAACCAGTTATTGAAATTGGAGAAGAATTTGCTTGATTTGTTTTTGGATATCCAGAAATAGATGAAGCACCAATTTTAACATCTATGTCGTATACGCTCATATTTGCTTCTGCATAGATTATAGATGCCGTTGTGCCAGTGATAGTTTGTGCTCCAAAAAAGAATGAAGGATATCCATATATAGTTCTTGCTATTGAATTGGCTGAGCTATTAAATGCAGCATTATAAGCAGCAACATTCATTCTAGTTGTAAGACTTAACAAAGATGTTCCAGTTTTATAATCTGTTGATGGAAATGAATTTATTGTATATGATATTGGTGAAGAAGATGATCCTTCATAATAGTTTGGACCTGTTGCTGTACCGCCTGAAGCGGTAGATCCATTTTGAGATTGCCAATATGTTGTACTAGTTGGGTATATATCTATTAAATCCCAAAAATCACTACCGAAAAATGGAGTTTGATTTACATTTGTTCCAACTGCTTGCCAAAGATTTCCTCCAGAATTTACGTACTGCCCTGATGTGTAGGTTGTTGAACTATTCCAGTTAGTTCGTGGTGTAGGGGTAGCAAGCAATGATATATATATTTGTCCACCATAAGTAACAAACTGTCCTGCCGAATAATTAGTAGAAAAACTATGAGCTGGTTTGGAAACAGTATACGAAAATAAATTAGTAAATACAGAAGATATGGTATTAGAAGATTGATTAAATAAAGCATTAACTCCAGACACTGTTACTGTATCGCCTGATTTAAAACCATGATTAAATACTGTTGCTGTAGCAGTGGTACCCGAAAGAGATATAGACGATATTGATGGTGTTGCCTGATATGTTAAAGTTAAATTTGATGGACCATATTGCCATTTCCAGTCATATAAAGTTGGACTGCCTATCCATGTTCCACTGTTAGCTGTAGACTCTACGCTTATTGTTGATTGATTTATGTTTGGAAAACCAGGCGGTGGTGCAGGAATATCCAAATATATTACCGAGGTACTGGAGTCGCTAGTAGATGTTCCTGTTGTGCCGAATGTAGTATTTGTTGCAGTATATAAAAATTTAAAATACATTGTTACTGAATCAAAATCTGAATTTTGTAATTGATAGGTTACAGTGCTTGATGACCCAGATGATGGATTCGTTGTACTAACAGGTGTTAGTTGTATTGGAGTAAAATTAACTCCATCTGAGGATTTTAAAAATTGATATGCAAATGTGTTTGCATTTTGAAAATGATATTTAGTTCCAATTAAAGTTACTGGGTATGTGGAGTTATGATAACTTGTATTGTTTATAGGAGAACTTTTGGCAATTAAAACTTTTTGTTCAATTACAGGAGTCAATACTGAGGAAAAAAATTGTCTCCATCCTCCAACACCTTGTGATATCCTAATCCATCCTTGTGTTATATTTTTCCAGCCGCCGCTTCCAGCAACTGTTTTTATAAACATTGAAGATATTGATTTCCAGCCTCCTGATCCAGATGCTGATCTAATATGAGCTGGCATTAGGGGGTATAAACCAATGCTATATCACCGATTGCTCCATCGGTGTTAGTTGCTGATGTAAAGGAAGTATATCCACGAATATTTCTAGCAAAAAAGCTAGAAACTGTAGGGGATGAGGGACTTAGAAAAAGGCCCTGATTATTTATAACAGATATTGCATTAAGATCTCTATCAAAAAATTGTAGTGTTCCTCCTGTACCTCCAGGAATTAATTGTACTGAGCCTCCTGTGGTAAGTTGTAGGCGTTGACTATTTGGACCATTTATAACTAATCCAGCAAGGCCTCCTGTAGAATAAGATTCTATTGATCCTTGTACTGAACTTCCACTATAAAATACTATAGAGTCTGAACCAGTCACTCTTTCCTGTATTGTAATACCGCCGCTACTTGTATTTTTAGATGTAAATGTAGCTGCTTCTATAGTTGCTCCAGTTATAGTTCCGTTACTATTTAAAGTAACTAAACTATTACTACTGGTTAATACATTTGTTCCAATAATCCATCCAGATATTTGACTTGTTCCTGTTGGGCTTAAAGTAAACCTACCACTTAAAGTAGTTCCGCTTGAATAATGTCCTATTCCATTTCCTGCAGAAATTCTTATATGTCCACCTGTATCTGATCCCACTTGAATTTGAGGATCAGCATTTGTACTGCTAATCTTAAATGTTCCAGAAGTATTCTGTAAAAATGTAGGATTAATTTGCCAACCAGCAATATCTCCAGATGATGAGAAGAGAGCTCCATTTGTTGAAACTCTAAATGGGGCTGATCCATATGTTGAATTTCCTAACCATATTCCAGTTGCTGGCTCTGCTTTAAATATTGTATTGCCAGAGCCTATTGAAAGATTTCCTGTAAATGTTCCGCCTCCATTAATGGCTAGTGTTCCTGTGGCTCCGCCAATAAATTCTAATAATTTAGTTGTGCCATCTGTTCCATAGATTATAAATGGGCTAGGGCCGCCTGAAAGTACCGCTCTTGCACCACCACTAATACCAGCGGTTATAGATGCTTCAGCAGTAAGGATACCTGTACTTATTTCACTTGCTGGTAATTTAGAAACAGTTACTGGAACACCAGATGCTGCTACTGGATTATTGTTTGATGTTCCACTTGCATTTATTGTATCTATCTTTACATAGTAAGGTGTGCCATATGTTAAGGTTGTTCCGAGAGATTTATCTATAACAGAACCTACTCCTATAGCAACTCTATTAGAACCATTTGCAAAGTTTAATGTATGAACCCAATTATTATCTGATGGAGTAAAGCCTGCGGATGTCCCAATATATACTTTTGCTCCAGCAAAGCCTGTTGTCGTTAAATCTCCTCCACCAGTTTTCTTTCCGCTCCATTCGACTATAACCGAAGCTAAGCCAGCTCTTGCTGTTGGAGCTTCTGGGGTTTCTGGCGATGTCACTGGGGCTGCTGGTGATGTTACACTTACTGTAAAAGCTGAACTTACTGATGAATATTGACCATTTACTGTTACCGCATATAATGCTACGGTATATGATCCTGCTGGAGCTGATATCTGTGTTTTAAATTTTGTTTTTGAAGAATATACTGGTTTAGTAGAATCAAAAGGTGGTTCGCTAATCCAAACTTCTACTCTATCTATATTTGTTAAATCTGTTCCGACACTGTCTTTTCCATCCCATTCAACAGTTAAAAATCCTGCTCCTCCAACAACATTTCCTGATAAAAATTTAGGAGTATTTGGTGATGTGCGAAATGGTGTGGTTATATTGTATGCAGCAGACCAATCTTTTCCAAATGTTCCATCTTTGTATTTCCATCTAAACTCTAGTGGATATGTTGTTCCTAATTCAAGATCTAATATTGTGACAAGAAAATAATTGCCATCTTCAAAAGATTCGCTTGTGTCTTTTAATAGATCCTGATATAACTCTGCCATACTAGAATCCCAGATCTAATCTATATTCTACGTCTACTTGTCTTCCCGCCAATTTTGAAATTAATGGCGATGTGTTAGAGGTTCTACTAATAATTCCAAATACTGGATCAAAAGTATCCTCGTCATTTATTCTTAAGCCATCTAAACCTACTGTTGTAGATCCGCCACCAGATGCCGTAACAACAATTCCTATCTGATTTATATTTGATACATCTGGTGCTGGGCTTGTGGCTCCAGAAAAAAATGTTGAAAGTGGAATATCGTCAGATATTTTATATCCAGTTCCTGACGACGGCGTAACTGTAGCTTCATAATATTTAGAAGCTTCGCTATACAACCTTATCTTTATTGTAGATAAGTTTGCATCTTCCCTATTGTATGCAAGTCTAATAGTATCAAGATCGCTATATCCAGATAAATTTAAGGTAGGAATAGTAGCTTTGTATTCTTTAGATGTACCAGATGCTGCCGACATTCTTAACAAATTGCCACCTATTCTGTAACTTGAAGTGGCTGTTAAAGGATTGATTCCAGAAGAATCTTCCCAATCTAAAACATCGTCAAAGTCTGTAATAAACTTGCTGTCGAAATTATTTATAGAAATTCTATTAGATGGATATAGGGCAACCTCATATATTTCACCGACTACGTCTTGCGGAATAGTTGTTTTATAAACAACTGAGTAGCTTGTGGTTGTTACTGGCGGATCTCCAGCGGTGGACGACTGTATATCTGTGCTTCCAAACAATACTGGAAGCCTGTAGAATTCAAAACCTAATCTAGTATCGTCTTGACTAGCTGCCGTGGGATCAATTCCAAAAGCCATATCTTTTCCAAGAGTAGAGATATTACCAGCTATAAAATTAGTTAAAAATCTTTTTCCAAATTTAGTAATTACATTGGAGCGACGAGCAATCTCTTTGCCATCTTCATAAAATATGTATGTACCTTTTAACATTATGCTCCTCTCGGTTGATAGATTCTTGCATCAACGCCAACAACATTAGATTTATTTTTGCTAGAATTTCTAATTTTTATAACAACTTTTGCTTTTTCAACTTTTGTTACTGGATCAAAATACTTTATATATTCAATTTTTTCTATATCAGATAAGTTTGGAACATCTGAAGATTCTACTACCCCCGCAATTACGCCAGCTGATCCAGGTCCTTTTGGTGATTGGGCACCCGAAAGTAGTGAGCCAGACAAAGACCCAGTTATTGATCTTACTCCAGTTGCACGATATTCTGATTCTTCTCCAATTACAATTGGCTTGCTTGGGTCATACCAAAATAAATCTTTATGTCCTGCTGGGCGTACTGGTTTGCCGCTAGATACTATATCTGACTCTGAGATTTTTGCCATTTTTTAATTATACCATTTAATGTGGCTAAAGAGTTCTTGCCACTATATCGGTTTCTAGCCCTCCTTGATATCTTTGATTTGCTCTAACAACTATCAGTTTTTGAGAAGAAGTAAAGCCTTGATATGAATAATCAATTGTAATTATATCTCCTACTGATATTAATGGGTTTCCGAATATGGACATATTCACTATCTTTGATTTGTTTACAACTCTACCCTTAATCCATTGAGCTAATGATTCTACATCTTTAACATTTTGTAGCCAAGCAGATTCAAATATTACTGGTTCCGCCGTCGAATATTCTGAAGCTGGGGATGTAGAGTACTCTATCTCGCCAGAGAATCCAATTGTATTTCCAAATATAGAAAGCTGATTAACTCCTTTGTCTGAGAGTGGAACTGTGATTGAGCTATTGTTTAGAACCAATACATCAGATTTAAAGTTATCGCTATTCTGTCCAAGAATATTTACTAGTTTATTAGCACCAGTAGTCCACCTAATAGGAACCGCTGGGGCGCTGCTAAATGTAACTTTTTTTCTAGCCATCTCTCTTACAACTGTTCCAAATTCATCAAAAGCATTTTGTTTAGATTGCATATCAACATCTTGATTGCTGGCGTTATATAGCATGTCTCCATAAGCAAGATCTAAAAAGTCTCCAGAAAATTGGCCATTGTAAAAGTTTAAAGTTTGATAGTCTTTGTCATAGTTAGTCGCATTAATGGTATCAGCATAAACATAATCAAACATGCTTGTGCCAGATATTCCTACAAGAGCAACCTTTTTGGTTGGATCTAATATTTCATTTTTAGCAGTGGCAGAAGTTGTATCGCTAGCCTCTATCTTAAATCCATTTATATATGCAGTTATGCTTATAGTTTTATTTTCTACTTTAACCTTAACATCAATATTGTAAACTGTACCTGCAAACAATTGGTCTAGCGTAGCCCTATTTCCCTTTTGAGAATCTACCAACTTTTTAACTTGTTTATTTTCTAATTTAAATATTTTGACTGGCGACGTGTTTGCTGCAGCTGCAGTAGCGCTTGTTTCTAAAGAAACAAAGTACCCAGAAGTTTCATCTTGGTCAAAGAAAAATCCTATCGCTGCTCCCTGTGGCTTATATTTAATTAATGGTTCAAAAATTATCGATGTGCCAAATGAATAGTATCCTACGCTATAATTTTTTACAGTTTTATTAAATGCGCCTTCACCTATGCTTTGATTAGTTGAGGCTGGCAGCTGTATGGAATCAAATGTTCTATATGCATAAGTATATTCATTATCCCTTTGCTCACCGCCAGTTATAGTCAGAAATGATTTTGCAGTTATCTTATCTCCGACATTTTTTTGATTTCCAATTTTATACGGATCCTCTTCGGTTGAAGACAACTTGTATAAAAACTCTACTTTATTTCCAGTAGTAGTAGCATTTGTCAATTGAGTTGTTATTTTATATAAACCATTTTGAACTAGACCAGTTAAAGTTACTCCGTTAGTAGCAGATGTTTGAGTTAACTCAGACCCAGTCGTAGTTGTATCATTAAGCATTCTTTGGTATTTAACTATATATGAAGTTGGAGTTCCAGTAACTCCAAGCATAGATATAGTAACTCTGACCGATGTGGCAGAAAGCTTTACAATGTCTGGATTAAATAGTTGCTGTAGGTTCGGGCTAACTCCGCCGCTGTCGTCGAATAATCTATAATACATTAATACCACGTATCCTTTGGTACTTGTTTCCAAGCATCTAATGTTTGTGCAGCAGTTGATTTATGTGTGGCAGGAGTAGTTCCAAATACTCCTCTTGCTTTAATTCTATATCTACCAGTAGGCTTAAAGTATTGTGGCCCAGTTTTTGATAATGCTCTATAAGTTGACCAATCTCCTTGTGATCCAATAAATACAGTTTCTGTTGAGTTTGAATCTAGAGGTTCGTATTCAAATTCCATAGCATCATATTCAAATACTTCTGAGTTTACTAAAAAATATCCAGAATAATTAAATGTTGATTCTACTCTAGTCAGGGGATCAAGGTTATCTAAATCTATATTAAAGTTTACTAGTTCTGCAGGAGTATTTGCCTCAATACCATATCTCAATCCGCCTGATATTAAGAATGAAGGTTCTGAAGTCCAAAGGTCTAATGCATTTTGAGTATACAAAGAATTCATTGGAGTTCTCCATATAATTTTTACCTGATTTGCAGACGCCAACTCTTTCTTATTAAAGTCTATAATATTAGGCAACTTGTCTCCATTTTGTGCATAATAAAATTCCCAGTCAACAGTTGATTTATTATAAAGATAATCTCTTGTTAAAAACTGTAACACGTTGTCTTCATCAAAATATGCATTCATCTGTATGTCTCTACATAACTCTTGTAATGAGTCCCAAACAGTTTTATTGTTTTCGCTCCACCATAATGATAATGTAGGAACAGAAGTATCTATTGATCTATTTGCTTCATTTAACAACATGCTAATTTTATAGTTAGAAAATCCTATTGAATCTAATATGCTCATAATGATTGAAGTTACTGGGGCATCTTGATAAATTAAGTCTGGCATTAGGGTTTCCATTAATTGTTTTGATCCATCTAATGCGTTTAATTCTACATCCCCAAATTGAGATATTGAGTGTGAGTCTAAGTAAAAAGTTCCTTGCTGAATTCTGTCGTATTTTAAAGACCCGTCAGCAACTGCTCCTAAAGAATGATAAGCAATTATATGAGGTCTGACCTCAGCATTTTTTGCAAAATATATTACATCATTTGGAACAGGATTTACTGTCCAATCGTCATCTCTATTATATGTCAATACTCTTAGATTAGATTGATTATATTTTGCTAAACTCATAGATAAGCTATTTGCAGTTATGCTTACAACTGGGAGCATGTCTTCTGGGTTTGATGTTGATTCTTTGCTTATATCAAATGTAATTAAATCTGAACTTATGTCTTTTATCCATCTTGCTGATACTTCTACTAGGCCTATTACTTTTCCCGCCCCTGCCGATGGAGTTGTTATAGCGATAGACTTAATTTCTTTTGGTGCTGGATAGGAAATTGGCTGAGCTGAGCTAAATGGTGCTGAATCAGTCCAAGCAGTTCCATTGTAATAAATATTTAAATTGCCGCTTGAAGGAACAGTAAAAGCTGAAGGACTAGCAGTTGTATTATCGTTATACGTTATGACAACTGAGCATGTCGCTGGTAGTGAGTGGTACTTTTCAAATCTAATAACAATTTTGTTTGCTAGCGCTGGTTTTGTCGGAGTAGCGGTTCCAGAGGTATTTACAAGCGTAGCAGTTTTGGTTCCAGTAAATGTTGCTTCTGCCAATGAATTAACTACTGAGAATGTTCTTGAATCTGGAACTGAAGATATTACGTGATTAGTTAAATTAAAATTTGCATTACCAGATCCAGTTATTGTAACTCTTTTACCTTGTGTAAAACCATGATCTGCCGTTGTCTTATATACCACCTTTTCGCCAGTAGCATAAGCCTCGCTGATTGTTGCTGTGCTCTGCACATACTTTACAGTTACATTTACCCCAGTGTCTTGTGGGGTAAGCCAGTACTTATAATATGTGGTTACTCCTGGATAATAAACTCTTGGTCTATCCGCTGGATAGGCGGTGGTGTACGGAGTGGTTCTATAATCTAAAAATCTATTTGCTCCCTGATGATCTGCATCTAGCTGGATATAATATTTAATTCCAGAGTTTACTGGTCTAAATGGTTTTAATACTGAATCTAATGGGAATAATTTTTTGAATGGATTAATTCTAATTATCTGTCCAGGATTTTCTACAACGTCATCAATATAATCAGCATCTGTTGCGGTTGTAGATATAGTTATATTATCTAGCAATGTATTCATATTATATTCTATTGTGCAGCCAGCCCCAATGTTTACAGTTCTTGAGTTATAGAATATATTTTTTAAATCATTGCTAGCAGCTATCACTATACCTGCTCCATTGACATTGATATGTTATAGAAAGGAACTTGTCCTCTTTTTACAAGAGTTGCGCTAAAAGATGTACAAGAAACAGTATAAGGCTCATAACCAGATGATTCTTGACTTGTTCCACTTTTAGCAAAGTTTAATCTAATATCAAAAGTTGATTGACCCTCGCTACTGTTATAGAATTCAATTAAATCTAAAGCTCCCCATTCACCGTCTACAGTATATCCTCTTGTTCCTGGAAGCATAGTCCAAGAAACACTAAAACGTTTTTTATCAGTAACAAAGAATTTGCGGAGAGAACCATTAGCCATTCTTTGTGACTGTTCAATTCTTTCTATATCCATGGCTATATCGCTTCTATTATGCTCAGATAATCTAATCCATGCTTTTGTAGTGTCTGTTGGATCGGCATATAAATCTCTGGCATATACTTGTATGGCGGAGCCTCTTGGCAAATAGGTTGTTCTATTTCCGTTAGTCATCTTATTATCTCCTACTCATATTAATCTGTGGGCCAGTTTTTCTTTGATCCAATGCCATAGCAGCCTTGAAATCTTCAAACAATTTTCTACCATCGGCTGGTGCTTCTGCAAATTGCATTGTAACACTTCCAACATTATATACTGTTCCGCCAAGATCTGGCTGGTATGCCATGGCCTGAATTAATTCATTTCCACTGCCGTACTTAGGTATATCATAGTTTAGCATAAGTCCGCCAGATTTCATACCATTTATACGGTCAAAGAATGGTACTCCTAATTTAGATACAGTATCTGCATTTACAATATATTCTCCATTGGATACTCTTACCATTCCGCCATTTGCATACATGCCAAGAATTGAATCTGATGTTCCTGTTCCTGGACCTTTTAATAATCCGCCACTAGCTTTTTTATCTTGAGCTACTGTGTACCATGTCTTTGGATCCATGTTGCCTTCTGGCTGTCTAACTTTGTATCGTACTCCCTTATATTCAAGAACATCTCCTGGCTGCAAGTTCTTATCTCTTATAGCCTCGTTTCCGCCTTTTGTAGTTAATGTTCCTCTTTCATTTACTTCATATTGTTTGGATTTAGGCCCAGATGAAATTACATATGGATTGTCCATGGTGTATTTAGGACCTTCTTTTCCACTATCTAATTTCTTTCCATTAATGATAATGTCTCCATTAGCAGTCATATCAATATCGCCTTGAGCTAAAATAGAATCTATTCCTGCTCCAAATTGATTTAATTGATCTAAAGCAAATTGACCTACGTCTGTCTTTGTCGGCATACCACCATCTGTGTAAGTGTACTCTGGCATATTTATTCCTATACCTTTTAGAGCAACTACAAAATCAGCAGCTAAACCTTTAAATTCTTTTGTTGTCTTAAATTCTTCTATGTTCTTAGCATTAAGCTTTAATGCCATTTGTAAAGCAGTCATTGAAGTGTTTACATCATCAATTTTTTGCTTTTGCTTATCATATTTTTTATTTATTAAGTCAAGACTATCTGCCGCCAGAGCAGCCTTGTTTGCTAGATCATCTTGAGCATTTTGTATTTTTTCTCTTTTACGCTCTAAAGGACCTACGTCTTTTATTCTACGTTCTTCAATTTGCTGTTCAGCTAGTACAACCTGCTGTTCGTTTAAAGCTCTTTGCAATTCTAGTTGAGCTGATGCTGCCCCGCCAAAATCTCCAGAAGCAACTGCTTTTTCATAATCAAGTCTTTGCTGTTGAACACGTAACGCCAAATCTTCTGCTTGAGCTTCTTCACGCAATGCTTTCTTTTTAGCTTCTGCTCTATCATTGATTTTCTTTATTTCTTTATCAAGTGATTTTAATCTTTCTTTTACATCAATCTGTTCTTTTACGCTTTGTCCCTTTGCAGCAGACTCGTATTTCTTTTTTAGATCCCCAAGTCTCTTTAACTCTACATATTCTTTACTCAACAATCCTTTTTTATTTACAGTTTCTACTGCTTGAGCTGTTGCTATTTGAAGTTTATAAATCATGTCTGCCTGCTCGGCATTCATTTTTGAAAGGTCTCCAGTGAATCCCATAGCAACAAGTCTTAATTTTTGGAACATGCTAACGGCGGTATCTTGCGAATTAATAAACTTTTCAATTTCAGGATTTTGCTTCTTTAAATTATTTAATACGCCCTGACCAATTTCTTCTTGGGCTCCGACCTTACTCGCAATTATATCTAACTGCTTCTTTTCAGCCTCATATCTTGCAGCAGTCTCATCAAAGTCTTGACCTTTCTTTTTAGCAGCTTTTTCGCTCTTAGATACTAAATCTTCAACTCCAGTATTAATTGCTGTTAATGCTGTATTCAATGCTGCCGCTGCATCTTTGGTATTTTCAAAATTCTTTGCATAATTAAATGATTGTAATGCGCTGGCAGCAGCAGTTTGAGCATCTACTATTTGCTTAAATGCATCTGTATTAATTACACTTACTGCCATACCTGCTTTATTGGAAAGATTAAATAGTGTATATATTTTCTTAGCCGCCTCTTCTGCAGATAATCCAGCAGCCATTAATTGCTCTTTTAATTGAACTGCAACTCTTGCTGCATCTGGGCGGGACGTAGCATTAATTACCTTAATTTGTTCCGCCATAGTTTCTTTTAGTTCTTTTCTGAGCTTCTTATATTCTGCTATTGTCATCTTGAAAGGAGTTCCAGCAGACTGCAAGCTTTCATAAGTAAGCATGTTTTGATCTATCATTAACTTCTGGGCTGCGATAGCATCTTTTACTTTTGCATTATAATCAGTAAATTTGAGTCCTGCTTTTTGTGCAGACTCTGCAGTTAATCCAAATGCCGCTGCGCTTAACCTTTGAGTCTCATTATAGTTTTGCCAAGCCTTATATGCACCAGCAACTATTGTGGTTCCAGCAGCCAGTGCTACATTTAATCTAGTAACTCCTGCTAAAGCTTTACCAGCAATTGATGCAAACTTACTTGGACCATCTGCCATATTTGCAATTCCACCTGCGAAACGAGTTCCAGCAAATACAGATTGACGCATTCCTAGTCCGCCGACTGCCATGCTTGGTCCAGATGGAGTTAATCCCATTTGCTCTGCAAGTGTTGGTCCAAATGGAGATGGTCCTGGCAATCCTAATCTTTGTGAAGGAGTTATTCCAGAACGGCCAGATCTTCCCATCAATAAGTCTGGAATCATGTACCCTAGCATTCCGCCAAGCATAGATCCGCCAGTTCCAAATCTAGATCCTATTGTAGATCCTGCCATAGAACCTAATGATCCAAGAAGTAGGCTTGCTAATAGCCCACCTCCTCCAGAAATTCTTCCTCCAAGTTGATACCCAGGAACCATTCCACCTCTATTAAATTTTATTCTGCCTCTTGACATTGCTCTAAATATTGCAGAAGCACCAACATGTCCTCTTTGTGCACCAAACATAGAGGTCATTGTTCTTCCTCTACCAAATTGTGGCGACTGTCTCCTTTGGGACTCTGGGAAAAGCTCTTGCATTCTTGACCAATGAGATTCAGCCATTCCTGCTGGCATTCCGCCGCCTGTTGAAATAAGAGGTTGCGGTATTCTTTGTCCATCAAATCCCATTTGTCTTAAACTTCCAGGAGCTATTCCTCTATTTCTTTCATTTCTTTCAAATCCTAATTGTGCTATTTCTTCAGATAGAGATACTCGTCTTCCTAATGCTGAACTACTTCTTGTAATTTTAGAAAGATGCTTATCCATTGTTTGAGAAACTATTCTGTCATAATCATCAGAAGATATGTTTCCAGCCTTAGATAGATTAGATATAATTTCATCATTCATTCTATTTAATGAAGATTGCATTTCTGCTGTGCCATACCCCAACCTTGACCCTACATCATAAACTAGTCCAGCTGGATGGACTCCTTGCTTAGACAAGTTAATGAAGTCTTGAGCAAATATATTTCCAGGAACTGTTGTTCCTGGTGGTAGGCCTAAAGATCTACGTCTTGCTGCTTGCGATGGATGTGCAAGTATCATATTTGTTTTAGAGCTTTGCCAAAGCATTCTAGCTGGAAGGAATCCTCCGCCGTTAAATCCTGGTCCGCCAGTACCTTTATTGCCATTAATTGCCATGAGTAATGGTAAATTAGCAGCTGTTGCTTCTCTATTTACAACAAATTCTCCTGGAGTTAGCATTGCTGGAACCACATCTGCATTTACATTTGGTCCTGGCACCATTGCTCCGCTTGACATATAAACTTGTCCGCCAGAATTTAATCCTTGTGGTCTTGTAGTTTCAATACTATATGGTCCGCCTACTGTTCTTGTTCTTGTTGCACGTCCTACTGCCTGCATAACATCTAGGAATGCGCCTTGGCGGAACATTCCACGAAGATTTGGTTTTCCTGATACATCTACAACTGGCTGGTCGATTAATGGGGCTTTAGTCAAATCAATTGTTCTACCACGACCTGCAGCATATTGACTTACCTGCATTCCCATCATTCTTTCAAGTTCAGCATTTACTGCGATAATTGCTGCTCTTGCTTGTTCTACATTTAATTTACCTGCTCTTAAATCTGCAACAATTGCAGAAGATTGAGTTGCAGCATTTTGTGTAAGTCTTTGTGTAATTGGAAGAATATCATCAAATGTATCAATAAATTCTTTTGATACTTGTCCACCCAAAGCAATTGTTTTCTTAAGCTGTTCAATTTCTTGTCTGCTTTGAACTCCAAGAGTTGCCATAAGAGCAGCATATCTAGCATGCTCGCCAGCAACAACTCCAGTTGAATATCCACCGACAGAAGTTAAACCTTCAATATTTGGGAGTCTTTCTGTCATCATGACTTGAGGAGTTCTACCAATTTTTCTATTTAATGGAACTGGCTGCATGGTTAAGCCAAATATTGTAGAAGGATTATTTGGATCTCTTGGATTTAAATGTGCTGCTGCTCTTGATTCTGTTCCTAGTAATGGATGTGTTGGGTCTACCGTTCTTGGACCGCCCATGGTCATTATTGGAGCTCCGCCTATTGTCGTTACTGCTCTTCCAGCTCCTGTACCTATGCCAGCTATGTTAGTTGCATTTTGTTGCAATAAATTTAGATCTGCATTTAATTTTTCAATTGCTAGGCTAAGGGTTTTTGCAGCTGCTGCATCAGAATAAAATTCATCTGATAGTTGTGCACTTGCGGCTCTTGCTGCCATGAGTTCTGGAGTTAAAAGTTTGAACCCTTCAGCACCTTTAAATAAAGCCTTAAAATGTCCAAGACCTTTAATAATGTAACCAAAGAAGTTTGCAAGAACACCAGTAAGCATAATTACTGGACCAATTATTGCAGTAAATGCTCCTCCGAATGCCATTATCTTTTTAACTGGGTCTGGTAATTTTTGGGCAAAGTCAATTATCTTACTAAGAACATTTACAAGCTTTGTTCCAATATCTAGGAATTCATCGCCCACTCCTGCAAGTTCTGCTTTTAATCCCTCTACTGCTCTGCGATATCTTCCTGATGCTGATTCTGTTACTGCCGCCAACTCTCGTCCAGCTACTGCTTCTAATTCTCCAGCGCTTGCTTTCATCAAATCTAAAACTTGAAGCGTCTGACTTCCTTGGCGACCTAAATTTTCAAACAATGCATTTAGTCTTGAAAACTGAAACTTTCCAAATAATTGTTCAATTGCTTGCTGCTTTGATAGAGGATCAAGTCTATCTAGAGCCGCTTGTAGTGCTAATAGTGTTCCTGTAACATCACCTGCATTACTTTTTACAATTCCAAGAAGGTCAATTCCAAATCCTTTAAATTTATCTACTGCAACATCTGTTGGGTTAATCAAAGATGCAAGAGCTGACTTTAGGGCATTTGCGCCTTCTGATGCATTTACTCCACCTTCACGCATAGCAGTAAGATAAAGTGCAAGATCCTGTACGCTTCCGCCAAGTCCTTTAATTACTGGTCCAGCTTTTGGAATTGCTTCTACTAAATCATTTAGAGTTGTCGATGTTTGGTTTTCAACTGCGTTCAGGAAGTTAATTGTTTCTGCTAGCTCTTGAGTATTTGATTTGAATGCTGACTGTATAGCTAAAGTTGCCTTCATTGCTTCTTGACGATCTACTTCACCAAGAACAGCCAAACGTGTTGTTTCAGAAACTGAGGCTAATAATTCATTTCCAGTTTTTCCAGTAGCAGCGATATCTGCAGCAAGTCCAATAGTTTCTGTAAAACTTACACCCATTGCAGATGCTAATTCTTTTGCAGTGGCTGCTACTTCGTCTCTAATTTTTCCAAGCTCTTGCGAAGATGTTCCTGCTATATCTCCATAAACCTTTGTTAAACGTGTTAATTCTTGATCCGCCTGTTTGAATGCATCTGCTGCCGCTTTACCGAATGCAGCCAATGGCAACGTTAATCCTACTGTTAGCTGGCGTCCTGCCCATTGAGTATTTTTACCCCAGTTAATTAATTGTACTCCGCCATCTTGAATCACTTTATTCATTATCTGAAGTTCTTGCTTCAGCAGTGCTGCTTTATTCTTTGTTAAATCTAGACCTCTAGGAATATGAACATTATATTGCATTAACCCCTGAGCATTTCTACCTAGGGGTTGCAATACAGCATTTTGCATCTGGACCTGTTGTTTAGCCAGATCTCTTATAAGTCCGCCATTTGTTCTTGCATGATCTTGATATGCTCTAAAATAGTCTCTTAGCTTTAATCTACCACTGTCTAAATTCCGACCAAATTTTTCTACATCTGATGTTAAGCTGACGAAATGTGTAGAAAACTGACCAGTCTTACGCATTGTCTCAGAGAACATTGCGTTTGTAGCACCTATTTGACCTGCAAGTGCTCTATTGGCACCAGCAAATTCTTGCTGTAATTTAGATAGGCTGCCTGTAACTCGTTGCACATCGGCAATGAGATTTGAAAAATCAGAATTAGCAACTATACTAGTTACTATTTTTTCGTCAGCCATCTATATTAATTACTCCTCAGAGTATCCAAGTCCCATTCCGATTCCGAATCCTTGTTCTGCTGCGATTTGGCCCTGCAGTGATACCACGTCGTCAGTAGTGGCATTAATTCCTAATGCCCGTAGTCGTAAATCTTCAAAGGTTGGACCTTTGTTTTCTTGCTCATCTCTAATGTCGACTCCCTGCAGAGATGCCAAGAATATTCTGTTGTCTTTCTCTCTCTTTTGCATCGATTCTATCGTTTGCAATAGTTCTGGTAGAGAGAGGTTTTCTTCTAGTTCTTGGTAATTTTTCCAAGCACCTACAAGAAAAACTTGTCTTACTAAAGCGGCAAGGTCTAGTTCTGACCAGCCAGAACCGCCGCCGCTATTAGGTTTGGGTCGTCTAGTTTAATTCCTCCACAGATTTCTAGAATTCTGTTAATTGTTGGAACATCTAGCGCTTCCTCTAAAGCATCACGATCTTTTACCAAGTCTGGAAGTTGTGTTTCCAAAGCAATAGCACAAGCGTCGATCAACACGCTTAACGATTCATTTTCTGTAGTTGATTCTTGAGCCTTATTCATGGCAGCCATGAATTTTCTCAACTGTTTAATTGATAATGGCTTCAACTGAACTGTTGCGCCATTCTGTAATTTAATTTCTTCTACGTCGTATACTGTAGTAGCCAATTTATCCTCCTTGGATAGTTATAAACATTATAACAAATGGATATTATTAACACAAGCACAAAACCCCCATAAAAATGGGGGTTTTGCTAGTACTTAAATTTAATTAAGCAATTACACGGTCAATAATCTTGCCGTATTCTGAGCCCGCATAGCGAGCATCTGGGAGAAGACGGAAGGTTACTGGGAATGTAGTTGGTGTATTACGAGCAAGGGTGAACTGGCTCTGTTGAACAGAGAGAACACGACGAGCATAGTATACACGCTCAGTTGTTGCTGAGACTTCTGCGCCAACGCTGTTCAAAGCGAATGTTGGAGCCTGTCCAACTGAGATTAGCTGACGCTCTGTTGGAGCAATTCCAAGAGCACCTGCTTCAAGACCTAGAGTAAGGTCTTTATCATTTGCGCTTGATGCAGCACGGGTTGGATAAGTATCAGATGACTGTGCATTATCTTTCTTCAAAGTGCTTACGCCTTGACCAAATACTGTGAGAACGTTTTGAAGAGTTCCTTCTGTCATTTCGGTCATAATCATAACCTGCATGGAAGACTTGAACAGCTTAGCAGCATCAAGGAGCTGATCTACTGTAACGTCTTCATATGTTGGGTTATAAGTGATCTGTAGACCATTGTTAGTAAAACCAACGTTACGGAAATAAGTATCACTAGGAACGAATGTTGCACGAGCTGTTGGGGCTACTGTGCCGTTATCAAGCATATTCTCAACGTATGAGTTGTCTGTAGAGTCAAGCTTTGAAATATAAACTGGAGCTGCACCGACAATAATGTTTTTAGCATTGTTAAATGCCATTGTTTCTACCTCCTAATTTTCGAAAATTAAATTGTTAGGCTGGCTAGGCCCTTTCCTCTTTCCTCTATGTCCAATTTTAGGCCATTAAGGGTCAAAAGGCAAACCTACTTAAACGTATCGTCCAGAGGTATTTGTTATGCGTGAATACTTGATCTCAAGAATTATATCGGCTGAAAAGAAGCCTTGGAGTTCTTCTGAAGGCTCCGTGGGGGACATATCGGAGACATAGATGCTATGGAATTTAAACTTATCTAAATTAAATCCAGATGACCTATTTACATCCGTTGCCGATTCGTCCATTCTACGGAATTCATCTATCATAAAGTTTCTAATCTCATTTATTTCAGAAACATCTGTTGAATAGACGGTAAATAGAATTTGCTCATTGCATATTAACCATAGGGTATCGTAAGATACTCCTATCTTGTCATAGATTATATGCTTCTTCCCGCTCAAAAAATGATTCATTTCTGGTTGTTGCTGTACTGGCAATATTGGAACTATTGTCTCATCTATATTGTCGCTCCAATAATCTTCTGGATCGAATATTCCTGCCGCCTGCAATTTAGTCCAAATATATTTACGCAATTCAAGCATTGCGTCTAATTTATAATTTACTGTCATAATGCGGCTCCAAATGCTGCAGACAAAGCGCTGTCTGCCTGAATTGATAATGTATTAGGATTAAACGAATATTTAACTGTTTTAATTTCTGACGGGAGATTGAGAGCTCTAGTCATAGATTTATTAAACAATTGTTGGAATCCTGAATTTCTAATTGATGTATTAACTAAACTGCCTTTAAAGAATCTAGAATATGTCATCATAAATGAATTTTTAACACCTGTTCCGCCTGGCCTTCTAACGGTCACAGAGGCCCCTTCTGGCATGAACACTGTATAACCATTGGTTTCGAATACAAGGCGCTTAGAATGGCGTGGAGCAATTTTAAGAGGCATTCCAGCTTCCATCACAGACGCCTTATTTACAAATACATGTTTGCGATTACCTTCTGCTGAGGCGAATGTTTTTGATGGTAAAAATTCATAAGATACAGAAAAGCCAAGACCTTCTGTATTTAATTTATTTAATTTAAATAGTCTTGCTGATTTATCCCCAGCCTGGTCCCATTCATAAACATGGTGCAATGATCTAGGCTTAACTCTTGCCTGAGAATCTACGAATTCTCCAAAATCTTTATCTATTTGATTAAATATAACTTCTCTAAATTTATTTTTAAATGCTATATTTGAGGACAGCTTGCTAATGACTTGTGCATTGTAATAAACATACGCTGATATTTGAGCTACGATACTTTGCTTTAGTACCTCCCCTTTTTGAGGAGACATCAAAGACCTTAGCCCACTAGAAGCCTGCACTAAAGGAATACTATAGTCCAATGTTCTGATTCTCCGATCTCTTTATTACGGAGTTATATGCTATCACCGTTCCAAAGCCATCTGTTACTGGGGTGCTTCCTATTACTTCAAATACTGTAGGGGTTTCTGTTGGATAATTTAATTCTACCCATATCGGATTATTTTTAGAGTCACGGATGTTTGTAATCTTTTCTCTGAATGTCAATCTCTGTGCTGTTCTTACTTGCAAAATTTCTTCATTAACATATTTAGTACCAAATGCTTGAATGCTATTCGTACGGGTAGATGATGAGTTGCTAATAACACCTTTTGCTGAGCAGTCTACTGTTTTGTAATACAGCCATTCTTTTACTATAGCCCCAGTATCGGGATTCTGTGAATCGATCTGTCGATAAACGTCCATCTTCATGGACAATACTGAATCTACTAGATCCAACATTTAGAACACGACCATTTGTGTTAGAACATATGCACCAAGCAGCTTATCTGCCAATTGATTTCCAGTTCCTGTGTATGCGTCTCCAGAATACTCAAACTGCCAATCAAATGTCTGTATGTTCTTTACGTATTTATTTCTCCAAACTGTATCTTTAGCAAAGTAATCTTTCATTAGCTCTATACATGCCAACTGGACATTGTTTGGAACTTCCTCCCAGCCATATCTTCCTTCAACTCTATACCTTACATTCTTAGAAAATGCCATGCCGTTATATGTATCATTAATTGTCGGCGGGACCATTCCATTTGCAATGTATACGGTATTGTCTAGTAAGCTAGTTCTATCAATTCTAATTCCAAAATTACTTTCAGAAATCATTGGTTCATATAGCCAATTGTTTACAACTGGGTTAGCCAAATTATCTACAAGTAAAATATCATTGTGATATAACTTATGAATATCTGTAATTCTATATGGCAAAGGAAGGATATCTGAATCATTTCCGAATACTACCTCTACATCGTCGTAAGTAAAGAAATCTTGATCAGTATAATCTTCTATTAATTTACGAGCAAATCTTTCTGCCCGCTTAACATCCTCATATGACTTATAATTTGGATCGCTTGCATCTACTCCAAAATTAAGTTCATTCATTGCCTCATATATATTTGTATATGGAGTTGTTATATCTACATATGAAGTATGAGAAACAGGGCTAGCCCCTACCGCATACTCCCATACGAGTTTAAATTTTCTTTGACGCTGAGTATAGCTTAGAGGCAAGTTTACATAATAACTTCCAGCATCAGTTTCTGATGCTGTAGATGTAAGAGTTGTTAAAAGGGTATTTGGACTTACCGCTGGGCTGATTGTAGGATCAGAGGTTACATCATACACCTTTACTGTTGGTACTGCATCTGAAGCAGTTATTTCACCCTGCCAAAATACTCTGTGAGTAATTGGGGAATTAGTATTTATGTATATCTCTGCCATTTAATTGGCTTAGCTGTAGAACTCCTGCACTTCTGCTGGAGTTGCCATAACAAAGCCTTCCTCCTTATCAAAAATTGCTTGGGCTGTATCTTTGTCCATAGCAACAAATGGGTGATCTTTAGTAAATCTATGTCCCATAATTTCATAACTAAAATTTGCTCTAGTCATTTTTACCAATACCATGTCTTCTTGTTTAATTGTTTTAGCCTCTGTCTTCTTTGTTGCAGTAGCATTCATTTCTTCTTCTTCTTCCTGTATTCCTTTGGCCTTCTTATAAATAGCCCAAGTTACGCCTTCTTCTGCCAACGCAGCTATAATATCTTTTTTGCCTTTTTGTTCTGTTACGTCTACTGCAAAGTCTTCCGCAATTTGCTTTAACTCTGCAACTTTTAATGTATCAAATGACATTAATTTCTCCTTTTATAGGTTATTTAATTATAGCATTAGTAAATTAAAAGGAAAAGCCCCCAAATTAATGGGGGCCTTTCAGCAGATCTAAATCCTAAATTAGGAAGCGACCTTAACGTTCTTAACAACAACCCATGCGTCTGCTTGCTCAATTTGAACGCCAACACGAGTATACAGAGTATATTCGATAGCATCCTTCTTTGGCCAGAAGAAGCGATAGACGGTTACATCACGCTTGATACCAATAACTACGTTATTTGGGAATGTCAAGTGGACGTCACCATGGTTGCCAGTTTCGCCTGAGTAGTCACCATCTTGTGCTTCAGGGAGTAGTGGAACTTCAACAATCGGAATACCGAATGCGAATGGAGCCACATATCCAGCTGGACCACCTAGAGGTTGTACACCTTCTCCACGGATGATCGACGATGCGATATCTTGTGGAATTGTTTGGTTTGTTCCAATGCTGTTTGCGTACAGGAAGTCCTGAATCAAATTGGAACCTGCAAGGAAGCGAAGGTCGGAACGACGTTGCTTGTACTTACGTGGGAGCTCTTTGAGAGCTGAGTTGAAGAGGGCACGGCTGATACCAGCACCTGCTGCATCTACAACGTGACCATACTGCTTTGCCTTCTTGACTACACCATCAAATGCCTTATAAAGGTTATCTGATGAGAGTGAAGTATTACCATTTAGGAGTACATCCTCAATGTCATTACCTGCCTGTGTTGCCATCATGCGGGCAATATGATCTTCTAGATCTGGACCCTCAATATTGTCTTCAAGAGACTCTGTTGAAAGTTCCCAATCCAAACGAAGCTTCTTTGTTGTAAGAGAGATCTTGGAGAAGGTTACAGCGGCGTTTCCACCAGTCTGGTCTGCTTCTGTAGCGAGAACCATAAGCTTCTCACCAACACCAATACGATCAATCTCAGTCGTATCTGCTCGCATGCGAACAGTACGAGCTACTTTACCAATTACGGTTGCATCGAACATGTAATCTAGGAAACGTGAAGACTGCTCAGGGTTGAGTAGGCCACCTTCTCCTTCGGATCCAATGTGGATACCAGTGTTTGCCACTGCTGATCCAGTCATGTTTCCTGTTACGGTTGTATTTGCTGCAACTGCTTTTTCTAACATTTCATTGCTCATTATATTTTTCACCTACCTTTTATTTTAAAAGTTCATTCACGGAACCGAGGAAAGAACCGTTCCATTTTGATTTCTTGATTGTTACTTCCTGTGACCCGCCAAGGTCAGAGGACTTCTTAACTGCGGTCTCTGATTCTACCGCTACGACACGCTTTTCTACGCCATCAATCGTGTTCTTGATATCTTCTACAGCCTTTGAAAGTGCTGCATGTTGTTCTGCCAACTCTGAAATTCGTCCATCAACGCTCTTGCTGAAAGTTTCAACTGTGTCTTTGATAGCTGTAACTTGTGCGGCATTAGCTTCGGATGCCTTACTTAGAGTTTCTGAGAAAAAGCCTTTGAGATCGCCAAGCATCTTTGCAAAATCAGGTTCATCAACCTCAACTTCTGATACGTCGGCTGCTTTTTCCAGAGTTTCGGCAGAAGCGTCTTCAGCTGGCGCTGCTTCTTCAGCAGGAGCTGCTTCAGCAGGAGCTGCTTCTTCAGCAGGTGCTGCATCAACTACAGGAGTCTCTTCGACTGCTGCTAGTGTTTCTGTGTTTTCTGACACTTCATTACCTCCTTCTGCGTTTGCCTGTTTTGCAATTTTGTTTGTATCAGGCAACGTTAATCTTGACTTGTGTAAATCAAGAATTCTATCTATTTCCTTTGCTTTGTTTGTATCATTTGATTCTACCCAACCGATTAAAGTTGCTGGCTTGCCAGAAACTGGCGATGTGTACTCTGTGTCTGTTGACATGAATACAGAATCGCTGTCTTCACAATAAAAAATGTTTTCTACTTTTGTCTCTGCTGCAATTCCCTTGAATAGCAATTGACCATTCATCTTCTGGATGGACAAAATGTTGCAGAGTTCATTTGCTGGAGAATCTACTACTGATAGCTCCATCAATGCATATTCTTTGATAAATCTTACTGGCTTACCTGTAGATTTATTGACTTCGTTTTCTGAATCAATAATCTTTCCGCCGATTGAAAATCCTTGTAGGGTTCCGTCCAAAATCTTTTCCCATGTATCTTGTGCACCCTTTGAAATGTATGCATCTACATAAACTCCATTGTAAAATTCTTTTGATTCTGGATCGTAGTATGTTTCTGGTTTAAATGAAACCATTTTTCCAACAGCATTTGATCCATGCATCTCACGAATGTTTCCACGGAAAGATTCGAATGCCTTCAATGATGCATCTGCTGTTACAACGTCTCCTGTTTGATCAAGATTATCTAGCGTAGCAAAACCAGATACTGTGCGCTTTTCACGATTGACTTTTGTGAATGGCACGGACAAATTGATATTGTCGCCATTTGATGACCATAGAGATTTCTCAATATTCATATGCTTAATTTTATAACGTTATTATATATAAGGCAAATAATCAGTTGAGTAGTATTACTCAACCTGTCTGCCTTCGCCTTGAGGATTTCTAGCTTCCCCCGAAATATCTGGGGAATTACTATCCCTTTCTTGATCTCTGGTTCTGGTATTTCCAGCCTGGGCTCTTACTTCCGCCTGCTGTTGTGGCTTTAATTCTACTACCTCGTCGCCACCGTCCATTGGTACCATGCCCTTGCGAATTCTAACTTCATTAGGGGTAATTACCTTCATCCTTAAATAACGCTCATCAATCTTAGATTGAGTATCTTCGTCGGTAAGAGATAATTCATTAAATTTAATTTGAAGAGCATCGGTCATTTCTTCAATTAATTTATTTAATTTCTTTTCTAAAATATCCTGTACTGGCTTACATACCTGCTCTTTAAATGTTTTATCTGCATCACGAGCATTTGCCAGAGAAACTCCTTGTGGGCTACCAATTTTAGAAATTGGTACACGGTGAGCCATTAATATTTCATCACGGTTGGACTGACGATATACATTAAATGAGGACTCTTGTGCTCCCGCCTCAACTGGCTCCATCTTAAATTCGACCTTTGAATCTGAGGAGTCTGCTGGTAGAGGTATGTAGAGTGAGCGGTGATTTCTTCCTTTAAGACCAACCTGGAAAAATTCCAGAAGTTTTCTTTCGGACTCTGGGGATAGCTTGGCACCTTTTACTGTAATAATATATCGTGGGACTGCTTTATTCTCAAAATAGTCTAAATTATATTTACCAGCAAATTCGTTTCCAGCCATAGCATTTGATGCTGCTACGATATCTGGAATTCCATAGTAGTTGTTACGTGGGGTATATTTCTTGAAATGAATTATTTCATTAGGCCTATCGCTGCCGTCCGCAATTGGATTAGGAGTTTCCTGATCTCCAAAATTACGGAAGAATACAGCCTTACCATAAAGCAATTGAATAAAGCCATCACGCAAACGACGGACACGCATTGTCTTTGAAGGGATATGTCCAATATATCCGATTTTTCCAGAGGTTGTTCTGCCGATTTCTAGATAGCCATTTCCTGTTGCCTCTACGTCTACATAAAACTTAATTAATGTTTCTTTGAATGTTTCTTCTTCATTGCAATCTTCTAACCACTCATGTAAGTCTTGACGAAGTCTATCAAGCTTTCTACGAGCCCGCTCTAGTTGTGTATCATTATCAATGCCATCAATTGCATCCATAGTTTTACGTGTTTCAATAAAGTCATATCCAAGACCTACGATATTTGAAACCTTAGCATTAATTGCTGCGTAGTTATATGGGGAAATTTCATAAATATGAGATAGGTATTCAAGATTATATGGAGGCTCAATAAGATCAAACATTGCATATCCAGTAATGGCTTGTGCAAGAAGGTTCTGTTGTGTTTCTACGCCTTCGATACCGACAAATCTCTTTTGAATTGTGCGGCTCATTTTGCGTCGGAATGCAGGGCTAAGTCCAGAAATCTTCTGCAAATCTTCTCCAGAAGCCATAAACACATCTGTTGTCTTTATAACATTTGCTGATGGGATATGGAAATCTGAGGCTGTGTATGCGTGTACGCCTGTGTCTATCTCTTGTGAATCATCTTCAAACATTGTCATATTATTTCTGCCTCTGCGCCTTTCTTGTCTCTTCCTTATAAACGCCTATATCTAGCGGGTCTGGTGTTAGACCCCATTTTAATCTTTGTTGCTGATACTCAAATTCTTCGTCATCTATCTTTCTACGCCCTGATAAAAACTTTGGCTGCCCTTCATAAATGCCATAGGATCTAACTTCTCTTGCTAGGGCATCAATACGAGATCTATTGTTTTTCATTGCTGTTATGGATAAAAAGTTGCCATCATCATCACCAATCCACCGTCCGTCTGGCATCTCCCAAACATATATTCCAAGAGTGGTTTCTTCTGGCCCAACCGTTACATTCTTCTTTTTAAGTTCCATAGGTATTTATTTTACCACTTTAATATGCCTAAGTCCAGCTTTTTGTCACACAATATGACAAAATTATACGTTTTGTACCACTAACCAGTCATTATCATAAGAACTGACTGCGTCTTCTGTCAGGGTTGTGACTGATGTATCTGTTATTGTTGAGGACTGCTTGCTAATATATATATTATAATTATTTGTTGCTGCCGTCGAATTGAAGGCGGACTCATAAAGGGCTATATTCTGATATAGGGCTGATACTGACCCATTTGTAGAATAATTAAATCTAATATCACTTGATACCGCCGATCCAAATACTACTACGACATGGTGTAGTTCATTGGCCTTAAATATACCTGAGACATTCGTCTCTGCGGTCTTATTTACCCCATTCACATATATTGCCGATATATTGGTCTTAGACATTGTACCTGAATTGCTCCAACGGACCTGCGAAGCGGCATATCCATTCGTAGCCAAAGTTGAAACTAGACCGCTATCAGTCAAAGCGGCGGGAGTATAGAAAAACTCCAGTGTGCTTATAGACTTATTTGTAGTAATTTCAAATCCAGAATCTACCACAGTCCTAATACCATTTCGGCTATTTCTGGACAATATGTCGTATGGCATTTTTCCAAGAGTTACCCTATAGTCTGATATTCCAGTTTCTTCTTCTAGAGTAGTCATATAACTATTTCCATTGTATGCATATTTAATTTGATTATTGTAAAAAAGAATAGATAGGTTAAAAAGTCTAGGAATATATCTAGATGTATCTGATGATGTGAAAGTTATTCTGACATATAGTTTACCAGTTGATCCAAAACTGTTTAAAGTATATCCAGGAATTTGCTGTCCATTTACGCATGAAGTATATGTTGTTCCATCTATACTTGTTTGGATTGATATTCCGTTGTCGCCGTCCCATTCTATTTTAGATGAATCTAGTGTTGCTGTGGTTGGTATTGATATAAAATCATCTACTACAATTGTGCTTGCTGCTGCTGAGTCCGTCTCTGTAATTTCAAGACAATTTAAAGATTGATTGTAGGTGAGTCCAGTTTTTACGACATCTCCCCATGGCTTGCTTTGTGGATATACAAATTTGTAAAGGCATGACATTTCATCATCATACATTTCAAATAATTCACCATTTGACGTGCTTGCAACTTGAATTGCTGGAAGTCCCTGTCCTTGTGCAAAATGATATTCTATCTGAGACTTTGAAAGAGCATATCTATATACCGCCAAACTATTTATTAAAAAGGCATCTGCAACATTTGCGGCAGGACCAGAAGCAAGGCTAACACTAGTATTAGTAAAACTAAAATTATCTAGATTTTTATATTTAACTAATTGCCCATCTATATAAATTGAGGCGGACGATACAGAGTAAACAACAGCAACATGAAATACTTTATTTGTAGATGGTAACGTATATTCTAAAGACTGGCTGTCTAACTTAAATATAATATTGCCTTTTTGATAAAATACGCCAACATCATTGGCATTGTCCGCTACCAAAATTGTTTCATTGGTTGTAGCTATTTGTGGGTAAAACCAAAACTCTATTGTAAAATCATTATCTGAGGATGAAGCAGTTGCAAATTTACTACCTGTTGATGCCGCTGAATAATCCTTTGTAATCGAATATGCTATTGATGTTGTGCTGGTTATCTTTGAGGCTCTAGTTGGTCCGCATAATAGCGGCAAAAGATTAGCCTCAAATGAACCAGTATATGTGCCATCATTTTCGCACCCTGAATAATCAAAGGCGGCAGAACCAGATTCATCCAATGGATAATAGGCTATTGGATAATCGTACAGGATAGACGATTTATATGTCATAATTTTATTAAAATTGTATATTTCTTGTTGTGTAATTTACAACTATCATTAGAAAGTTATACTTCCTGATGTTGTGAAATCATAAATATGGAATCCGCCAGATGTTGTATAAGTTGGAGAACCTGTTGTGCTTGTAGCAGCAGAAGGAAGTTTAAGTATAACTCTTCCGCTTCCTCCAGCAGCACCGCTGCCTCCACCTGATCTATCTCCTCCACCACCGCCTCCAGTATTAACTGTTCCGCTAGAAGGGCTTGGTCCTCCTGCACCGCCGCCGCCTGAACCACCAGTACCAGGTTGATAACTGCCATTTCCTCCGCCATTAGAGCCTTCTGCGCCGCCGCCACCGCCGCCAACTACAATAGATTTAATAGGTTCGGTAACGCCAGGGCCGCCTCGTCCTGCATGGTTGGTATTAGGATCGGCTCCAGCTAGAGCGCTTCCTCCAGCGCCGCCACCGCCGCCTCCACTTCGTGCTCCTGAACCGACACCTCCATTATATCCTTGTCCAGAAGTTGCTGTACCTCCTGAACCAGAGTCTCCATCGCCACCGCCGCCTGAACCACCATTTCCTCCATTACCGTCTCCGCCGCCACCGTATCCACCGCCTTCGGATGTTATTGTTGCAAATGTAGAATTACTTCCTTTAGAGCCATTAGTATTTTGTGGCCCTCCATTTCCACCAGCTCCTACGGTTACATTATAAGTTCCTAATACAAAGCTTGCCGTTCCAGTACGATATCCTCCTGCGCCACCGCCGCCTGCTCCTCCACCAGCTGGATTAGACTCACCGCCACCGCCGCCACCGCCGCCTGCAAGAACTACATACTGTATAGATAATGTTGGCAGAATTGGAACAACTGAATTACTTGCTACTGACGCAGCAGATGTTCCATTGGCATTTGTTGCTGTTGCTGTAAATGTATATGATGTATCATTGGTTAATCCTGTAAATGTATAAGTTGTATTAGAAGTAGTTTGAGTTGTAGTTGCTGGGTTAGAAGTAATTGAATATTGTGTAATTGCAGAACCGCCAGTTGCGCCTGGTGTAATTGTGATTGTAGCCTGAGAATCGCCAGCGGTAGCAGATATGGTAGGAGCCTGCGGAACAGTGGTTGATGTTACTGCTGAAGATGAACTTGATGCGACAGATGTTCCAAAATTATTACGTGATTTAACTGTATATGTGTATGAAGTAGCAGATTGCAAACCAGTTACTATAATTGGGCTTGAAGATCCAGTAAATGTTGCAGGAGAAGTTGCTGGGCTTGGTGTAACTTCATAGTCGGAGGAAATTCCTCCATTAGAGCCAGAACTAAAAGCTACAGACGCTTGCCCATTATTAAATGCTCGTCCAGACCCTTGATTTGTGGCTACAACAGATTCTGGAATTGCGGGTGGTGCAGAAGATGCTACCCATCCTTGAGATGTATAAATTTCTAAACATCCCAATGTTCCATTATAAAAGTTTTGCCCTATTGAAGGAGATGATGGTCTGTCTGCTGTTTGACCAAATGGTATTCCTGATATAGATGATTTTCTAATTGGCATTAGTCAAACCTCCATCCTACTGCCGCCCCTGTATATACAAATAATGAGCTAGCTTGATTTACATCTATTATAGCATCTTCTGTTTGTCCATTAATCTTACTGCCGTTTCTGGCTATTGTGATATTATTTGTTGCCGCCGACCCAGATGCATCGTAAATTGTAATTGTATCGCCAACAGAAGGAGAGGCGGGAAGAGTAAGAGTTCTAGCAGCAGTAGTATCTACAAAATAATTACGGCCAGCAGACAGAGTTCCATTTGCTGATTGAACTACATTAAAGGCGGAAGGAAGAGCAGCAGAAACACCTACGGTTTGCCATTCTGTTCCATCCCACACTTTAATTATTTTAGCCATTATGCAAAACTCACTGTTCCCGTTCCCCCCGTAATTATAGTAACTTTATCTGAGGATACTGTTGAGGTTGAACTTACAAGTCCTGGGCTTAATGTTATTGTTTTTTCTGATGAATATCTCAATATAACAATTCCTGAGCCACCATTTCCACCTGCAGGATTTGGGTCACCGCTAGAACCAGCACCGCCGCCGCCTGAGCCAGAATTTACAGTGGCATTTCCGCCAGGACCATTTATTGACCCATTGCCACCACCTGCTTGACCAGCACCAACTCCAGGTGATCCTTGGTATGCGCTAAATACGCCACCACCACCGCCTCCAGCTCTTGTTACAGATGTGCCTGTAATGGATGAAGCAGTGCCACTTCCGCCGTTTGTTCCTGCATTACCTGTGCCGTCTACGCCAGTTGAAGATGAACCACCGCCACCAGATTGACCGTAGTTAGTGGCAACATTTGTTTGATTACCACCTCTATAGCCTTCTACTGGAGTATATCCGCCAGCGTTTCCAGAACCACCATTGCTTCCTCCACCACCTGAGCCTCCGTTATTTCCTGTTCCCTGGTAAGAGCCTCCTCCGCCACCAGTGGAGGATACGGTGTGGAATACAGAATTTTGACCATTGCTTCCTGCTGTGGATGTTCCATTTGCAGCACCTGCACCGCCAGCGCCTACTGTTAATGTCAAGCTACTTCCTTGTGGAAAGTTAGCAGTTGCGGTACGATAACCCCCAGCGCCGCCACCACCGCTTACTCTAGAACCACCACCGCCGCCGCCAGCAATGACAAGATAAGTTACTGCTAAATTTTCCGCTGGGGTAATAGAATTGCTTACAGAAGAAGCAGAAGATGTTCCGTTAGCATTAGTTGCAGTAACAGTAAATGTATAAGAGGTATTATTTGTAAGACCTGTTACAGTTATTGGCGAAGATGCACCAGATGCTGTAATATTTCCTGGAGAAGAAGTAACGGTATATGAAGTTATATTAGATCCACCTGTTGCGCCTGCTGTAAATGTTACCGATGCCTGAGCATTTCCTTCTGTTGCAGTTCCAATTGTTGGTGCCTGTGGCACAGTAGTTGCAGTAATTGCGCTACTAGCAGATGAGGCATTAGATGTGCCATAAACATTTGATGCGGTAGCAGTAAAAGTGTATGATGTATTTGACTGCAAACCAGTTACAATAATAGGTGAAGATGATCCTGTATTAAAATAAGATCCTGGACTAGATGTAACTGTGTATGTTGAGCCTGGAACTGTTCCTGCTGTGAAGGCTATTGATGCAGAACCATTATTAAATGCCCGCCCAGTTCCTACATTTGTAGCAACTAAAGCGCTTGGCGCTGTAGGTGCTGCTCCGATTGGAATCCATGCAGTTCCATCATAAAATTCTGGATAGCCTAATTGTGTATTCATATACACATCGCCATTTGAGGCGGGAGAAGGACGAGAAGCAGTATTTCCCCTCTTTACATGTCCATTAGCAGATGTATTATGTGTAGAAATTGCGGCGGTAACTTCAGCATCCGTAGCCGCATCTGTATTTGCACTAAATAGATTTGCTATATCTCTGATTCTGGACATTAGTAAGTTATACTTCCTGAAGCTGTAAATGTATATATATGACTTCCGCCCGAAGTTGTATATGTTGGAGAGCCTGTTATAGATGCTGCTTGACTTGTTGATCTTAAAACAACAATTCCAGAACCACCATTTCCGCCATTTCCGCCAGGATTACCACCGCTAGCTCCTCCACCGCCGCTGCCAGTATTGGCAGATGCAGCAGAGCCATTTGTATTATTTCCAGTTGCTCCATTTCCTCCACCGCCTGAGCCTCCAACTCCAGCAATTCCAGATCCATTTGCGCCGCCGCCACCGCCGCCTGCACGTGTTACTGATGAGCCAGTTATTGTACTTGCTAATCCTGCCCCACCTGCTCCACCTTGGTCGCTAGCTCCTCCAACATAATTTTGTCCAGCGGCTCCAGCACCTCCACCACCGCCAGTTCCATTTGCACTAGGATTTCCATTTCCGCCATCAAATCCTTGATTTTCAGTACCCAGTCCACCATTAGTTCTCCAGCCAGCTCCTCCGCCAGATCCACCTGTTCCAGCATATTGTCCTGGACCCAAAGAAGCACCCCTTCCTCCACCTATAGAAGTTATAGTGCTAAATACTGAGTTGGAACCTTGTGCGGTAGTGGAAACATTAGGAACTCCACCTGCTCCACCTGCTCCAACGGTAATTGTATATGCTGTTCCAGAAGCGGCTTGAAATTGTGATTCTGCTGCAGAGTTTCTTCCAGATGTTCCAAATGATGTTCTATATCCTCCAGCACCGCCGCCACCGCTCCAGTTTCCGTCTCCGCCGCCGCCTCCTGCAATTACAAGATAGTCAACATTTATAGCAACTGGTGTCACAGAACTTGATGCAGAACTTGCGGGAGATGAACCATTTGATCCTAATGCTGTAACGGTAAAAGTATAAGCAGTTCCATTTGTTAAACCTGTGACGGTTATTGGAGATGATGAACCAGTAGCTGTTATATTTCCTGGTGATGAAGTTACAGTATATGATGTTACTGGAACATTTGTCGGCGCAGTAAATGATACTGTTGCTACTGCACTACCTGCAGTAGCTGAAACTGATGTTGGAGCATCTGGTGAGCCAATTGTTTGCCATCCAGTAGATCTATACATTTCAAGTACGCCTAATGTTCCATTATAAAAAACATCACCAACGGATGGAGATGCAGGCCTATCGGCTGTTGTACCTTTAGGAACTCCTCCGAGTCCAGATGCTCTTAAATCAGCCATTATGCCACCTTCCATCCATATGTGTTACCTGTAAATACCAGCGTGTACCACGATCCATTTACGTCAATGATAAAATTTCCTGCATTGCCATTGATTAATTTGCCATTACGGGCTACGGTTATATTATACGTCGAAGCATTTCCAGATGCATCAAAAATGTCTATTTGATCATTTACTGAAGGGGATGCTGGTAATGTTAATGTAAGGGCAGAAGCAGAAGTAACGAAATATCTATATCCCGCCGCCAAATTTGTAGCAGTTGAAATAGCAGATGATATCTCAGTCTTCTTGTCCGCTAAATATCCATTTATCTCAGACTGAGTATATGTGTTTGTTGAATTAAGATTAGTTACTGTTAATACTTCGATAATATCATTCAAAGCTGCGGCGGTAGAAAGAATAACAGTATTACTTCCAGATGTTGTATAATCTGTTCCCTTTAACAATAGTAGACCATTGAAGAATACCTGCTCAAATCCATCTACGAATGATATTGATGTAACGAAATTTGTTTGTCCCGCCGTGGCTGTAAATTGATGACGACGAATTAGATTCGGATCAAATGAGGTCGCATCTTCATCTGAATCTATCCATATCTGCCCGACGGCAGGAGATGATGGAGCAGATGATTGATATTTCGACCCAGTAACAAGATCTGCCAACGTAGTTGGCGCATATGATGTTCCAGATACGGAATATAGAACTTGACCCGCATTTGGCGATGTTGTTGTTCCAGTTCCGCCATATTGGGTCGGAACGGTAGTATGAGAATCTAAATTATTATTTGTAGCGAGAATGACGCCAGAATTGTGGGATAAGCCATTTACAAATAGCTTATTTTTGAC
>Ga0315900_10000631_pt1 | contig 60086 bp, 55 predicted proteins | sample LakEriMetagenome_FD_203521 | JGI IMG/M metagenome (GOLD analysis project Ga0315900, IMG submission 203521) | Freshwater fungal communities from buoy surface, Lake Erie, Ohio, United States - Buoy 12 MA114 | ecosystem: Environmental > Aquatic > Freshwater > Lake > Lake biofilm | place: USA: Lake... | reverse complement strand
GTGATATTATAGTTACGATAATATTATAGTGTTTTCTATAATGCTAATGTATTTGTAATAGAGACCAAATGGGGTATATTTTAGGTAACTCTTGAATTATCAAGTTTTATCAAGTTTAATGTAACGGACGATTCCTATTCATACAATGATTATATGAATATGAATATGAATATGAATGAATTTGCAGAAATGTTCGATTAATTCGAGAACGCCAGACCTGCCATACCACTCATGATACGTAACAAGTTATAATTGACAGCATAGTAATGTATAATTCCCGCATTTGTACCAGTATGAACTTCTAATACACCGTTGTCAATACGTGAAAAGTTACAAGTTCCTGATGGTTGATATTCTTCCGGTTGAATCGCGAAACTATAGACATAGAATCCACCTAATGGTTCCTTTACTGAACCCGTCGCAGATACCGCACCTTGTTGTAAATGTGACCCGGTGTGGTGCTGATATGTCTGAACTAATCGGAAGTAATTGCCATCGCGTTCCTGGAATCGGTCTTGACCGTTCAATTGCATCTTTATACGTTTCAGCATATCCAATGTTTCGCCTTGAGTGCTCCAAAAGTCAAATGGGTGACGCATCGGATTATTATGGAGAACTGCCCAGACGATTTCTTTCACAGGATGATTCAATCGCAACTTGATTGTCGCTGCGGAATTTTGTTGTATTGGAACATCATTCGAATATTGCACTTGTTCGATGAGGTATTCATGCGACACTTGTGCAAACTTACGACGTTCGTCATTGTCCAAATAAATATAGTCTGCGAATACACGACATTCGACCATATTTGCTGTTGAATCTACGAATGTTCCGCCCGATGCGGTGCTTACAACCTTAAATGTTGGTTTCAACTTGATATTCAATTTGACTTCGTGATATTGAAGTGCAATAATCGGAAGTGCTTGACCGATATGACGACAGAACCAGAAATGTAATGGAACATACACACGCGAGTGACCCTGTGGTGTCACATGTGTTCCACTTATCATACGATTCAATTTCATCCATTCTGCATGTGTATGTGTGAGTTGGGTCCATAATTCCATCCATTCGCCGTATTGTCTGTCAATAATCTGACCGCCGATTTCGATTTCAACATAGTCGATGAGTTGGTGTCCCATGCGCCATGCATTTACATGACGTAAATCCTGGTCAAATGTCATTTCCATATATATCTTGTGAATAAGGTCGCCGTTACGTCCGAGGATACAAGAGAATGTCTTACCTAATCCGACATTACCATTACACGTCTGTTCAACAGATTCCATTGCAAAGTTGGTATGACGTTTGTATGCAAGTTTGAAAAAGGTGATTTGTGGATTACCGGTTAAATACGAATCTTGAGCACCGTATGCCACAAGTTGCATAAGTCCCCCTGCCATTGTATGTATATTGTGATATATTGCTTGACTTATATTGTAGTCAGAGTTTATTTTTGTCGTTTGACCTTGCGGATGGTCATTGGATACGTCGCGACCATTATAAAAAGATATGCGATTCTGCTATATAATACGCATGACGGTAACCCATCTGACGCAACTTTTCGGTTGCCATCTTTGCACGATGACCGGTATTACAATAGACAAGGATACTTGCATTTTTATTCGGAATCGCGGTTTCAATACGTTCCGCGATATCACCGGATGGTATATTAATCGAATTCGGATAATATCCTAACGTGTCGCGTTCCATCGGAGTTCGGACATCGAGATATACGTCGTATTTTGTCTGACGTGCGGTCTCAATTTCAACACGATATGGACTATCGATGAATCGACGATGTGTCGAATAGAGTATCGCGAGTAATAGGACGACGAATAGAACCCATCCAATCATCTTCCATGTAGATTCAGAGAAACATCCTCCGTTCTGGTATTTTTTAGGCATCTTGTTATTTGTTATACAAACACAAATGTATATAGTATAGGGCGAATAAAATATTGATAGGATGGACAATTCACATGTTATTTTATAAAAACGTTGTGCGTTGAATTCATGTTATAGTATCCGTTACGATAAAATGAATTTTTATAGTTGTTCGTTGTTAGAACATACGTAGAACCATATGTTGAAGCATATAGTTGTGAATAAAGAATACGAATACAACAGAACTAATTTAGTTGCTGTATGCTAAACCACCCATACCTGACATAATACGTAAGACGTTGTAGTTGACAGCATAGACTTTTAATAAGTCAGATGTTGAGAAACTACTATCTGCAATGTTTAAGACAGCATTGTCGATACGTGAGAAGTTACAAGTTCCTGATGGTTGATGTTCTTCTGGTTTCAAACCGAATGAATAGACATGGACTGATTCTAAAGCAGATCCACCAGTTAATGAGTGACCTGCACCAGTGTGGTGTTCATAACGTTGAACTTTAGTGAAATAGTGACCATGACGTCTCTTGAAACGGTCTTGACCGTTTAATTGTAATAATGCGGAACCACATTGTTTATAATTGGTTAAACCTGCACCAGTACCTTTAACTAACCAGACTAATTCTTTGACTGGGTGGTTGAAACGTAATTCTTGTTGAGTACCTGATGTTGAAACTGATAATTCGTTTGAGAATTGGACTTGTTCAATTAAATATTCGTGTGAAACTTGAGCGAAACGACGACGTTCATCAGTATCTAAGAAGACATAGTCACACCATACTGAACATGATTCAATTGCTGAAACACCTGAAACTGATGATTTCATTTGAACGTTTAATTTGACTTCGTGGTATTGTAAAGCAATTAATGGTAATGCTAAACCTGCGTTACGACAGAACCAGAATTGTAATGGGATATATAAAGTTTCATTACTGATTGAGACCATTGAATCTAACATTAATGATTGATCGTATGAGTGAGTTAAATCACACCATACAGCCATCCATTCACCGTATTGTTTATCAATGACTTGACCTCCGATTTCGACTTCAACGTAGTCAATTAATTGGAAACCTAAATATTCTAATTCAGGATTAGTTGCAGTGATTGATGCTTGTAAATAGACACGATGTAATAAATCACCGTTACGAGCAATGGTACAGGTGAATTTACGACCTAAGTCAGATGAACCATTGAAGGTTTGTTCAATAGCTTCAACTGCAAAGTTGGTATGACGACGATAAACAACTTTGAAGAAGGTAATTTGTGGATTACCAGTTAAATAGATATCTTGCGCACCGTATGCGACTAATTGCATTAAACCACCACCCATTGTAAAGAAATTTGAATTGTAAGTATATTATAGCAAAAGAAAATAATTTCGCAGAAAAACGACGCACCCCTATTTCACACATTTCAATGTTTTCGGGACCATGGATATTAATAGGATATTAGGATACTATTAAAATCGATGTAATATTTTCGAGGAGGTTTGTGACCTAAAATTAAAATTTATGAAACCATGCGAGACTCACAATCGAGTGAGTGCCAATTAGTTATATAACATACTGATATATCCATCTTTGATACGTAGTATATTGTGACGTACAACATATACACTACATATTGCACGAAAACCACTCGTTACATCCGGTAAATCATTTGATTCAATCGTCATCGCGGTATGATTGAATTTAACCGTCGATACGAACCCACTTTCTTTTGGAACACGCGGGTCTAATGCAAACGAATAGGTGTAAATCGGCATTGGACTATCGACATTCGCGTTGCGACTTGGAATGAACATTGGATAATTGGTGACTTGAGGGTCATATAATTGCATCGTACTGTCACAGTTGAAATGCTGAAAACGTTGAACCCAATTGAAATAATCACCATCGGCTTCAATTACCGTATTACCGTTCATCATGATTTCCACTTGTTTCACACCATCAATCATCTGTCGATATCCGACACCACCACTGGTTCCTTCTTCATATAATTGGACATTCCATAATAGATATTCAATGAAATTCGTTGGAGAAATATCGACACGGTGTTTATGATTTGGATTCATTTCGAAGCGGTCTATACGTTCCACTTGTTTAATCGTGTATTCTGCAGGTAAAACCTTGAATTGTTCTTTTTCTTCTTCAGTCACAAATGCATATTGAACCATCGTATCGACATCGTGAATCTTTCGTGACTGATTTGGACCAGAGAAGTCCTTCAATGTTATTTTTAATGTTAAATTGGTATCTTTCAATGCCCATAATGGTATTGCGTGAATCGGTGACTTGTGAAACCAGAATGGTAGAGGCATATACAAATAGGTATGTGGTGCTACACTCGATACATCAAGATTAATAAATTCACGTGTTGCATTATCATACGATACCATGTTTGCAAGTGCATTTTTTTCACCAATACTCTTGTATAGGTCCATGTAACACAAAATATAGTCACTCGTTAATTCCGATAACCGGTGGTCGTTGTACATTAATTCCACTTTATCGACAATATCAAATACGGTCATCGGCGAAAACATACATTCCGATAAATCACTTCCTGTACCGACATACCAGCGTTCATCTGTCACCACTTTAAAACGTAAATAGATTTCGTTCAATAAATCACCATTCAATGGAATGCGTATCGTGATTGTCTGACCATCGCGAATGACACCTTCTTCATTCTTTTCATTGTAATTAATCGATTGCCAGTCGAGACCTAGTTGTGTATGCGTACGGAAATCTTTTTTGAAAAACGTGAATTCTGCATTTTGGACAATGTTTTGGTCTTCTTGTCCTTGTGTTTGTAATATAATTCGTGCGTCTGCCATATTTAGTATGCTTCTTTCGTTACTATACATAATGAAAAAATAATACTCGTATTTATTCGGATAGGAATGGACCGTCATGACTCATTTAGACCGCAAATAATAATCCACATTGACCTCCTTGAATACGTAAAAAGTTATAATGGATACCATAGATATTCAAGTGTTTCGAATCGATATTGTTTGAACCACCGAATGTAAAGTTTGCAGTATCGCGGTGCATACGGAATTTCAAATGTGCATTTTCGAGTTTGGAGAAATTGACGGAACCCGATGGTTGATAGTCCATTGGATTCAATGCAAAGGAATACAAATATGCGCCTGTTCCACCCGTCTTAATCGTTGCATCCGGCGAAGGTGCATTTCCGTCGTCGATTGAGCGGTCTAATGCTGTTGTGAAACCGAAAGAATGATGATGCTGTAACCCTTGAACACTACGGAAGAATGATGCAGGTAATGGTTCAGTCAAGTCCTTGTTGTTTAACATGATATTACATTCAATCATATGGTCTGCCCACATTAACCCGTTTCTCCAATAATTATACATTAATACACCACTATTAGAGTCGAACGTCGTATTCGACATATCCACATTTGGTAATACAAAGTGACTGTCCTTGAATGTCCAAATGAGTTCCTTCACTGGATGATTGAAACGTAATTCAACCTTTTGCGATAATTGTTCATAACGTGCATCGGATTCAAGTGGATATAACTGAACCGGATTTTCGACACTATTTTGGACTTGTGTAATTAAATATTCATGACTCTTTGACGAGAAGAGAACACGTTCTTCCTTATCGAGATGGATGTATTCACATAACATACGCATACGGTTGATAAGTAGGTCGGTATGTGCAATTGTTCGTGATGGGTCTTCTTTATCAATGGAGTAACTCGATACCTTATCTTTCGTATTGATACGAACTTCCAGACGGATTTGTGAGGATGACAATGCGATTAATGGAAGTGATAACCCGACTTCGTTGTTGAACCAGAAGCGCATTGGGATGTAGATGGTCTTCTTATTGCTACGTGCATCGTGCGAACCTGACATATACGATAAAGCAAATTCCTTACGTTTATCTTGGAAGAATTCTTGGTAAAGTGCTAACCATTGTCCATAATGACGTTCCATCAATTGACCGCCGATGACGAGGTCGATGTGGTCGATAAAACTATATCCTGTTGGACAGATACCTGAAATATCGGATTCGGATGGAACTTCAATATCTAATACGAGATACATACGGTGTAGTAAATCACCGGTCTTTGGGATGTCGACGTATACCTTGCGACCGAATGTATTAGTCGTATCGCCGATAAAAGGAACAAACACTTGTTCCATCGCGAAATGTGTATGACGGCGATACACGCCTTTAAAAAAAGTGAATTGTGGGTTTCCTACTAAATATTTATCATGTTCGCTACGAACTGCAAGAAGAAGATGTCCTAAACCCATTGGATTATGTGTAAATACGTGCGAAAAATCTATACTATAATGAAATATTAAAATTTCTATTTCTATTTACGCACAACGATGTGAATCGATACGATGCAAAACGGCAATATACACACGTCCATCTGCAACAGTTATATTCCTGTTATATAGTAGTATTCTCATATCCGATGTATAAAAGCATACAAGTCGATATAAACGACACGGTTAAACCGAAAAGAGGGCGTCCTCGAAATGCATCGTCGGTTGCACCATCGCGTGTTCGCAAACCTCCTAGAAAATACACAAAGAAGGAAATGGCAGATATGTTAGAAGATTATATTCGTATCGACGACATTGCAGAAATTCCACTGTATTCACATGTTCGATATATTACCCTCGATAAAGACGGATGCCAGGCATTTCGGTCAGGCGGACACGTCGAACAAATATCAAAGCGTTATGTGCATATTCGCTCGGGGAAATTGAAATGGTATGTACCGCGTTATCACTATGATGTCGATGCCGACCCGCAACGCCGAGAACCTATATTTGAAACGATATTTTGGAAGAAGCGAGACCAGGTCGATGATATCGTCGATTACTTGGAAACACAGAAAACAGAAATGGAGTTCTTGAAAGAACAACTCCATCTATGTAAGGAAATATTGCAGATATTAAAAGACGAACATCATGCAACAAGAGAGTCGATTGAAACATTAAAGACTCAAGTTGGAAAATGCAAAGATATGTATCGGCGAATTGCGGAACGTATTCGCTAGTAGGAACCGTTTATTGCGTGGTCACCCCGGTCGTTCCCGTAACGGTTCCTTTTAATCGCGTCATTGCACCGGTTGCACTATCGCGAACAGACGATGCCATGCTACTCATTCCTGTACTTACACTATTTGCCCATTGTGCACCGGTTCCGCTTTCATATAACCATAGTGCGAGTATGAATACGGCAATACCAAATAATATAATCGCAAAGGTCATCATATCATTCGAACGACGTTCTTCTATTGCAGAGTTCCGCGATAGTAACGAACACTGCGAACGAAATTGAGATTCATTGTAGCACTTTTCAGATGACCCATAGTTCATTGTAAATAATGGGTCGCGGTTCGGATTGTAAAATACCTTGCGATTATTGAGTGCATTCGGGTTACGGTTATTCACTGCTGGAAACTTACTAACGAGTTGTGAGAAGAAATGCGATGATGCATTGACCGGATTTGCAAAGATAATCCACGTTGTATTTTGTTCGCATGGTTCTTTTATAATCGACCCATTATAGGTATAGAACGACTTTTCCATTGGGAGAACATTAAACACGTTCCAGTCGGTTCCGAGGTTCAGTGTTTTTACCTGGTTCGAATCTTGAGGAATATAATCGACAAATTGGTCCAAAAATGTTTTCGATGGAGAAACCGCATCCGATGATTCGAGGAAGACACTGACGACTAACATATCGGTCGTGACCTTATTCTTGTGATAAAGTAATACTTCGGCTGCGTATTGTTGTCCATTGATTAGATGGGATGCGGGACGCGTAATGGATATTTGTTCGAGTGCATAGACTGTGTTTTTAAAATCGATATAACTGCCGACGTCATATTGAATCACGAACTCGGACCCTGTGTTAATAAGAGTACACATGGAACCGCGGTAAAAAAACTTGGCATCACATCGAACCTCACATGTTTGTGCATCCTTTGTGACAATATCAATGGGTGATTGTGATTTGCCATACATACATAGACTTGTTGATGCATTGGATTTTGACATCTTGAGTGATTATACTTGTATATAATATAGAAATAGTTTGGATAACAATGACGGAACCTTATGGCAATTATTCTCGATTTGAAATACCAGATGACCGCGATACGAATCCTGCATTGAAATATTATAAAGAACAACGTGCAAAACAGAAAAAACTTCGCGAAATGATACGTAAAAATAAGAACGTCCAAGTAATGGCACCGAATATCATGGCACCAGACGCATTGAACTCATCGGTGTCAAAGAGACGCCGGACGGTATCACGAAAACGCGCATCCGTGAGTAAAAATAAATAAATATATATGCCTATATCAGTACATAATGGACAGTATATTTGATTATTTTCAGAAAAATTGGGTATTATCTCTATTACTCATCATCGTCCTCGGTTACTTTTTAGGAATCACAATTTCGACCACGGTCGATTATCGTCTCCGCGATGCAGTGATACAAATGCCTACACCGAAACAGACGATTATCGTTCATATGGATTCGAAAAAGACGAATGAACCATTCAAAGATGACAACCAAGACAATCATGCCGACAATGACTCAGACGATAAACCATCTAAACCGATGAAACGTAGTCGTCCATCAAACGAACTACCAAAGACTGCAGATTTACCTGTCTATGAAAGTTTTATGAATCAACCACGTGTGTCTAATCCGGCAGACGATGAATTTATACAGTCTTCGTCATATACATCATCGAGTTATAAAGATATACCCGATACTGCGCAACGTGCTTATGCATTATCCTATAAAATTGCAGAAAGTATATCCAAGTATCCATTTCCTTTTAAGGCGCATAATACCGACGATGCAAATCAACAATACACAAAGTTTGTTACAAAATAATGGTAGTACAATTATACATTAACCGAGTCTAAAGATTATTCTCGATTGATGTCTATACGTTTGATGTCTAATCATCACATTGCTTTTACAAGTTACTAAAATGTCCTCTCTCGATACTGTTTCTACCGTCTCTACCGATTCAACTATTAATACACCTGGTCAAAATGACGTCCAAAGTGAAGTCGCAAAGTTTGACGACTTGAACTTAAAAGACTCATTATTACGTGGTATCTATTCGATGGGTTATTCAATGCCATCCGAAATCCAACGTAAGGCAATCCGTCCAATGATGGAAGGTCGCGATATTATCGCACAAGCGCAATCCGGGACAGGTAAAACCGCGACTTTCTTAATCGGTTCATTACAACAAGTTGATGTCGAATTATACAGACCACAAGTCATTATCTTATGTCCGAATCATGAACTTGCTCAACAAATCTATTACAATTATGAATGCTTGAGTCAATACATGCGTCTTCGTAGTGCCTTATTAATTGGGGGAACATCCGTCGATGAAAATATCAAGGCAATTGACAAAGGTGCACAATTTATCGTCGGTACTCCAGGTCGTGTCTATGATATGATGAAACGATATGTCTTAAAGACCGATAAATTAAAATGCTTCGTTATTGATGAAGCGGATGAAATGCTCGACCGCGGTTTCAAAGACCAATTATATGAAATCGTCCAATTTATTCCAAGTAAATGCCAAATGGCAATATTCAGTGCGACTATGCCACAATCAGCACTCGAACTCACTCAACAATTCATGAATCCAGATGCAACTCAAATATTAGTTCAACCCGAACATGTGACACTCGATGGTATCAAACAATACTACTTGGGTGTTGATAATGATAATTGGAAGTTCGATACACTCTGCGAACTCTATGAACGCTTACAAATTAACCAGACCATTATCTTTGTGAATTCGCGTAGAAAGGCAGAAGCAATCAAGGAAAAATTAGAAGAACGCAATTTTACTGTTGCATTGATTTACGGTGAAATGAAACAGATGGAACGTGACCGTATCATGCGTTCATTCCGTGTCGGTGAAAGTCGTGTGATGATTGCAACCGACGTGATTGCTCGTGGTATCGATGTCCAACAAGTATCGGTCGTTATCAATTATGATATTCCGCGTCAATGTGAAACATATATTCATCGTATTGGTAGAACTGGTCGTTATGGTCGTAAAGGTGTCGCAATCAACTTTGTTACCGTCAAAGAAGTTTCACAAATTGAAAAATTACAACGATTCTATGATACAAAAATTGAATGCTTACCAAACAACTTGAATGATATCATGTAACCGCCATAACTAAATTCAATAAAATGCAATACAAATATCGACCTCCGTCCTATTTGTAATGTATTCGTATCCTTGTCCGTATTAGTCGCTCATCGAATCATCTTCATTCTGCATACTATCCTTCTTCTTTGAACGTTTTTGTTTTTGAATCGGTGGTCGTAATCGACTCATCTTCTTGCGTTCCGATATCTTCGGAGGAACCTTTAACCGGGTTGCACGTGATATGAGGTCTTGCTGTGCAGGTGTCTGTGATTTCGATTGAGAACGTGACAGAGACATGTCTTCCATGAACATCGGAATATAGACACCAAATTTATTCTGGACATCGACGATAATCTTGTTTGCGACCGATGAACTGATGGTTTCACCGATTTTCTTAACGATTTCCTTGATAATATCGTTATTTAATCCGACCATCGTTTCCTTTGTAATCACCTTGTCCTTGTATTTGGAAACATATTGTTCGCCGATTGTAACAATCGCATTATCTAATACAGGAATATACTTTGAATAATTATTTGACCGCAAACTTTCGGCAACAAAGTCCAATATATCCTTAATGTGATGTCGTGCAGTCAAACTCAAACCCTTTTCAATATCATTCATACGCGATTCTAATCGTGCCTTTTCTTGTTCAATCAATTCCTTTTCCTTTTCAATACGTTGCTTTTCTTGTTCAATACGTTGTCGTTCTTGAATTGCGCGTTGCCGTTCCTGTTCTGCGAGTTGTCGTTCTTGAATCGCAACTTGACGTTCCTGTTGTAATTGCAATAGTGTTTGTTGCATTCCTTGATTGACCTGATTCATATGCTCGATTGTATTTTCAACAATTTTATAGAGTGTTGATGGCAGATATTTATTATTGACAATCATCGTATATTCCTGTGAATTGTAATAGTCGCTGACGGTTACATAATTCGGATTCGATGCATACTTTTGTATCAAAAGGACAATGTCGAAATCGATTCCTTTCAAATTAAATTGTTTCAATGCACGGGTGGTATTACGACTAATGATTTCGCGAAATGATTGCAATGTATTCCCGGTATTCTTATATTGAATCGGCGTAAAACGCAATGACGTCGCTCCTTGTGATATCTGAATACCATTCGGGTGGTCATAGAGATTGTTACGTAGATGTTCATCGATGCGATCGACACGTTTCAATATATAATTCGCAATACTGTTCTTGAACGATTGTTGCATGACTACCGGTATTAGATTGAAATAGAAGTTTTCACCTGCCTGGATGTATCCATCTGTCATAATACTTGCAACATATTTGTCATACAAGTCATTTATACCAGCAGGCGAAATATCGGTTTTTAGATGGATGTCTTTTAAACTGCGATTATGTGTTCCAAATGGATGCGTACGGCCAAAGTCAATAATCATTGCACGTGGGTATCGCGAACCTGCATAATCCGTTCCGGTAGTATTTATCATCATGTTGTTTGCATGTAGGTCGTTGTGGCGATATCCAAGAGAACACAAGCGAATAAATGCATAATATGCACTCAATATCATCGATTCTTCGGAATCACGCGGATGTTGATGGATATTTGCCTGTATCTTGTTATGTAAGGTATCGTATCCTTCTAATAATTCCATCGCGATTAATCCGAAACGATATCCTTGCGTGACAGGTACTGATTCAACACGGGCAATTAGTGGAACCACATCCGGAACCTTTTTGAGAATTTGGATAAGTGGCGATGTCACATCGATGATGAATGCACCGACGATAGAAGGACATAATGATTCACCCAACATATTTGTCTTTGTATAGATATCTTGTTGGATGGATACTTCCTGAACGAAATCATCCTTCGTCGAGAGGGTTTTTTCTTGTGCCATATTTACCCCGTAACGGATTGAACCGCCATTCGGATGGATACATACGAGTTTTAATAATAGACTATCAAATGGTTTTCCCATCGTCGATAAATTGGTAGAGATGAATGGGGACGATAAATTACTGTTCAATTTCACGCGAATCATCGTTCCGGATATTGAATCTGCACCGAACCTCTTACATTCACCCGTATAAATTGCATTGTATATTGCTTCTGTGATATTGCGTGTAATCATACTATTGTATAACATACCGCCTTTTTTCGTATCGTATCTTTTGCGTGATTTAGATGATTTGGATGATGTGCGTTTAGACTTCCTTCGAGACATCTATCTATACCTATACAACGAATGCAGAAATTATATTATATTCAGATATTTTAATAGTATTATATACAAGCACGATACCTGCATATCATGTTACAGAAACCATCACATATACGTATTCTTGTTGCACATGACCGTCTTCATGGTATCGGCAAAAATGGGACAATTCCATGGAGGATATCCGAAGATTTGCGACGTTTCCGACATTTGACAAAAGGGAATATCGTCGTCATGGGACGTGCTACTTACGAGTCCATACCGGAAAAATACCGACCATTGCCGGACCGATTCAATATCGTCATGACAACGCGTATGCCGATTCCGTCCATTCCGTCCATACCAAATCTGTTCTATTGCAATTCGATGGATAGCGTCAAGGAACAAATCGAAGAAATATGTAATACACATGGTCGCAAGGATGTGGATATTATTGGCGGTTCGGACATTTATCGCATGTGGATACCGGATGTCGATATATTAGAAATCACTGAAGTCGATGGATTGTATGAGTGTGACCGTGTTTTCCCTGATTATTCAAATCGGTTTGAATGTGTCTGGACATCGCCGTGGATGGCCGAAGGATATCGTTTCACGAGGTGGTTGCGCAACGGTCGTTCATTATGAATCACGCATATTGACGATTTTTATTTTATTCCATTATAAATATATATATCTCATATAGAATGTCGTTATCATTATCTTCAGTCGCATCGAAATTATCATCATTTTATAGCGCACATAAAGTTGCTGTTCTCATCGTTCTTATTATTGCTGTCATTCTTGTTTATTTATTTATGGACGGTGGTTTAGAACGTATCCAAAAAATAGTGGATACATTTGCCCAATGTTCCGATGATAAAACCGAAAAATTCCAAGACAGTGCACGTAATGAATTATATATATTCTATGCGGACTGGTGTGGATATTGCCAACGTGCGAAAGGGGATTTTGAAAAAGTTGCAAAACAATTAGCATCAAAGGAAATCAATGGTAAAAAGATTGAAGTTCGTATGGTCAATGGTGACAAAGAACCAGAAATTACGAAAGACTTTGACGTAAAAGGGTATCCTACCGTTATTCTTGTAAAAGACAGTCGCCGTTATACCTATGAAGGTAGTCGCACTGAAAAGGAAATCATGACCTATTTAGAAAGCATGATGCGCGAATAGATGGACGGATGCGTTCTAATATATCTTTGAAATTATCGCATTATAGTATCCTATCACCCTAACGGAATGACAGACATCATTGCATTTATTAAGCAAAATTTCAAGTGGATACTTATTATCGGAAGTATCGTTGGTATTTGTATCATTGGATATATCGGATATTCCATTTATAAGGCATCTTCATGTTCTGATGGTTCATGCTCCACTACGGACCACGTGAATGGTTTTTCACACGATGAACATGTCGAATATTGCACCATGGATGGTCATTGTTCGGGTTCCTTAAGTTCCGCGAATTCAAACGAAGGTTTCGAAGAAAAAGTAAATCATGCTTCAAACACAGAAGACGATGACGATGTAGAACCAATTGAAACCTATAGTTCAATCGGTGACAATGACGAACAATGAATGGGTCTGACGAGATGCATTGAATAATACAATGAAATAATACAAATACATGTTATTTCATGGTATATAACGAATTAGAATTAATTAATTTAATGGATAGGTTGGTTGTGAATCATCTTTCTTTGAGTCTTCTTCCGACTTGTAGTTTTCACAATTTGCTAATGGGCGACCATAGGTCACAAATTGTTCTAATTCTTGTTCTTCCTGTTCTTGTTCAAACATTTCGACCATCTGTGTCATTTGAATCAAGTATAATACCGATATGAATGCGACAGTAACGAAGATAGATACTTTGATATCGCGACGTGCAATGAAGACAACGATGAACATAATTAAACTGCGGAACCATGGATTATTGAATAATTGACGAACACTGGTTGGAAGACGTGGTTGAAGACGTGGACCATAAACTGCAGTAAAGAAAACAAGTAAAGAAAACAAGTAACGATTCTTTATTAACGAGTTGATATAATTGAATAAATACATGTGACTATCTGGATGGTGTGGTAAATGAATATACTATAGTCACACAAATTTATTTCTTATAACTCGCCTTTTTAGTTTCATAGTTCCATACGCACGACCATAAAACAATATACGTAATTGTCCATAGTAACGCAAGTTGAATATCATATATGGATGTTATTGCAATCAATACAAGAACCGCAACACGAAAACGTGCATCATTAAATAGAACGACAATACGTTCCATATTTTCATGACACAGGAATGGACTATATAGACCGATGATAATAACGCAAATTGGAAGAAATAAAGGATGGTCAAACACGTCCGATATAATTTTCTGGATATCAATATCGTTTGAATTCATGGAATGTTGAGTATGTATGTTTATAATATTCATAGAAAGAAGTCTTGTATGTGCTATGGTGTATTTTCTCGCATTGACATCGTGATTGATTCGATATCGATAATGTCTTTTGTGGATGGTTCGGACTCATGTCTATGTATATTTTCACTTTCTTCATTGTCGTCTTCGTCCTCTAACTTATATTGAGCACAACGACGTTCCCATTCATCCTTCATACTATTATATCCTGCATTATAGTATCGTTGTTTCATTTCCTTATCGAGTGCATAGTCGGCCATTGCACGTTTCGGTATTTTTATCCGAACGGTATAATCCTCATAATGTTTCACCATATGTCGTTCAAACGTATAAGTCATCGTTTCGAATACATGTGTGAAATACGTATAGAAATCCAATGTATTCGTCGGGTTCAAGTTCGATGAAATATCGTTCGATATATCAACCGTCGGGGAAACCGTATATTCCTGAAATGCAAATCCTATCGTATGTTTCAGGTCATCGCGAAAGTAATCAATCGGGTAATTGCATACAACACCACCATCGACATATACGTTTTTACCTTCGATAACGGGTTGAAAATACAATGGAACAGAACATGATATACGTATTGCTTTCCATAATGGGACGGTCGGCGTGTGTTTATAAGAAAAATAAACACGTTGTGACTGTGTGATTTCCGCACCCATCGCAATGTATTCCATATCGGGGTGTTTTTCATACAAGTCTGCGAATGTCGCATCTGGATTACCTAGTCTAACCTTTGCACATGCCTTTATAAAACGTTCGACCTTGATACCAGTATCGATACCGAATACTTCGAAAAAATGCAATATATTTTCCGTATTTATATCTTTGATGTCGTCGGGCGTAAATTGCTCAAAGAGTTGTCGCATATGGTCCGGTGGAATTCTTAATACAAACAGTAGTCCCAATATGCTCCCAACGGAAACGCCGAGAACACGTTTGATAGATGTATGAATACCGACCTCTTCCATGAATTTGAATACTCCGGGATAAGAGAATCCGAGAATACCACCACCGCTTAAAACGATATTTTCTAGTGGTGGCATATTTCGCGGTTTTGTGAGAGTCATGACAGATATGATTCGTTGATAGAAACAGTAAAAAATCGCCGATTACAGTAAATAATACATTTATTCTTTATTCATAGGACACAGAATGTTGAATATTTTTGACTTGAATCGAAAGCGCGATGAACGCGAACTCAAAAAGTACATTGTGTATAACGAAGTTCTTACGAAATGTCATTCACGTATCCAGTTTGCATCGGACAAGGGACAGACGGATTGTATCTATATCGTTCCTAAATTCATCGTGGGTCTGCCTACATACGACCCCGTTAAATGTGCGGAATATATGGTCGATAATCTAAGACGCAATGGATTCCAAGTGGGATACACGTACCCGAATCATATGTATATTAACTGGAAACATATCCCGAGTGAATTGACGAATCCATATGTTCGTAAAATAGAGACGGATATGATTGTTCATCCTTACAAGGATTATTCGCGAAGTATTCAACAGATATCGAATATGACATACGAGACAAATACGCCAAAGTTTCAGTATCGCGCATTGGAATACAAGTCGGAACAAGAAGGGAAACGATAGTCTTGTTGGCGCATATTGGATGGAGACATATTCATGTGTGGAAAGTCATTAAAACTCGGAGACATCTGTGGAAATCCTTGATTGGGCATACTCGGATTCATATTGAATCCTGGATTGATCATGCTCATACTCGGATTGGTATTGAATCCTGCGTTATTCATACTCGGATTGGTATTGAATCCAAATCCTCCATTCGGCATCCCCGGCATACTTTGTCCATTCATATTTGGAAATCCTTGGCCCGACATTCCACCATATTGATTCATACGCGAATAGTAATCGGAATAAATCGTCGCATGTAATCGATGACAGCATTCATGATATAGCATTGTGCTCCAGTGCCAATTCCAATACTTACTCCAATAATTATACCAATAAGAATGATAATAACGACTGAATGCCTGATTATAATATGCAGACCAGGTATTCGACCAGTTATTTGCATAGGACACATACTGTTGATAGGCATAATCATTCATATCCGTCATCCAATACTTATTTGCCGAAGGGAAGTTCGAATTGAATCCCTGATTGAATCCTTGATTGAACCCTTGGTTTAATCCTGTATTGTTCCATTGGTTATTGCCTTGATTGAATCCCTGATTGAAACCTGTATTATTCCATTGGTTATTGCCTTGATTGAATCCAGGGAATCCTTGGATATCCATAAAGTTATTCGTCGGCATTGACATGGGGGCAAACCCATGACGATATGGATTAAAATCATTATTGGCATACATATCAGTTCATACTTGTTGCATGTATGATTCCTATTACAAATAACACAGAAATTAATTCCGTAAAGGATTTCGTATCAATCGAGTCATCGGAATGACGATTACGAAATCATTTTAAAAACGGCGCGCAGAACTGGTGACATGTTCGAGGAAGAATAGTAAAAATACACCACTCGATATATATAAAAGAACGTCCATCATACCGTCCGATGGATTTGTTGCATCACGTTCCTGTAATGACCGACGCAATTCCGCATTTTCCTTCTTTAATTCTTCAATTAGTTTCTTATATTCATTCATCGTCGCAGAATTCATTGTAGTCGTTTGCGGTTCATTGCGGATGCGTTCAACTATCGGGCGAATACTGGTGTCCGTACTGACTATATGTGTATCTTGTGCATATCCGTGATGAGTAGTAGGGCGATGATGTTGTATTGGAACTTCGCGTGGGACAACATCAATCTGGTTATATCCATAGACATTTGCAGGGGTAACCGTCGGCACCGGCATTTCGTTATAATATTTCATTTCAGGAATGTCCGCACGATTCCATGCTTCGTCAATCGTGCAATATACCATCTCGGGAATTTAATATCTACTATATGGAGAGAACCTTATATAAAAAACAGAAAATAATATATGGTTTTATAATATACTTTTGACCCTTCTCGGTATCATCATATTATGACATTTGAACACAAGTATTCACGACACATCGTCGTTGGTATCATGTTGGTTATTTTATTTTCATACAGTTATTCAATCTATTCCGTATCAGAGGTTCCGTCCTCTAGTGTACAAGCAGTACAAGATGACGAGTCATTTGCAGTGAATGTGAATGACGCAATTGCAACATCCGGTAGTGTTGCCAGTTCAAAATTATTAACGGACTTGTATATCGAAGTCGGTCCTGAAGTCGAAAAAGAATCCATGTGTGCGCTTATTTCGAACAACATATTTCGCGCGGACATTTTTAATGTATTCTTCTTATTACAATGCATGAAGCGTATGGAATTGATAAAACCGTCCAAGATAGACGTCTATACCATAACGCGTCTAGACAATACGTCCAATATTATCCGCGACCTCGTTAATCGGTTTGTGTATATGGATTCCACATTAGACGAGGTATATACAGTCAAATATGGTGAAGGATGTGTTCGAAATAAAGATACAAAGGGTACATTTGACACGGATTACCGTTTGTATATTGACGCACAACATAAAAATGGTCTATTGCAAATTGAAAATCCAAACGATAAAGAGGCATTCAAGACGATAAAGAAGATATTATGTACGTATTACGGCGGACATTATGCGGATTCGATTAAACGCGTCTATTACTGTTTGATTAGTATCTCACATTTCTATACCAAACGCGTCGATGTTCCAATACCGGCAAAGTATAAGGCAAACCTCGACGATGCAATCATCCATCTATACCTTATGAACAAACACGTGAGCGACCTGATTAGCGATATAAATCCATCTGCAATCAATGCAATACGCAAACAATATTGTTAGTTGAATCAATATCACATCTCGTAATTTCGGTATCTATAATAGAGTATAAAATGAATCGAATTTTATTTTACACTATATTACTAATTATTCTACTACAGATTTCACTACCCGTCGCATTGTTGTATTTTATCTATCTAACAGTCTATCTAATACCTTCGACAATTCCACATGCAGAAGAGACGTTTCTTGTGACTGAACAACCGGACTCCGAACGAATAATGAAATTACCGACGGAATCCGTCGATACCATTGTTAAACTTTGTGCGAATATTCCGAGTCGTCAAGGTAATGGTAATTTCACGTCGTTTGTATCTTCTAAACTTGCATGGGACAATCGGATGGCAAAGACTGCCGAGCAGGAACAAGTGCATAAGTATCTGTATGGATATTTAATTGGACAATACGACAGTGCAATTGAATCGATTTTCGAACTATTACTATCGTTCTATCCATTGAACCGCGCGAACTTGTCAAAGACGGATACGCGTCCTGACGATATACAAGCAAAGTGCGAACGTATCTATAAATATCTACTATTCCCGCGTTTATTATGCCACCGTTCTTATCACTATGATACAACCACCGTCAAACCTTACACGATAAAAGTCGGAATCATGAGCGACCCGGTAGGAAATAAAGTCGATGATGCATTGTATCTTAAGACCAAAGGAGAACTTCGCAGTCATCCAAAATTTACGGTCTATCAGCGCATTATTACCGATACTGCATTGTGTAGTTCAGTAAATCCCGTTACACTCGAAATGAAATCCGTCGATGAAATAAAACCGGACGAATACAAACTATGTGACCCTATTACGGATACGGTCATCACATATAAAGGAAAACTATTCAATGAAGACGGGAATCGCGGAATTGGATATCATCCAAAGACGGACGGTGAATTGTTTGATTATATGCGACGCTTTGTATTCCAACCGGCAACGCAGGATACAGAAGACAATCGCAAGAAGATGAAATCAATCAAGTGTATGTTCCTCGATAATAATTATGCACAATACATAGAGACCGCGATTGACCTCGTATGGACAATAAAAACCTATCTCTATGATAATCGCGTCGATGAAACCGATATCATGTATCGCGAATATTGTCATATACTCGTAGACCTATATACGCTATCCGATTACAAAGCAGGACACTCGCGCGTTCTATTGAAATGCGATGCGAAATAAATAAATCAATGCATATTCTGTCAAAGAAAATCTATTGTTATTATATATTTGTTTCGAGTTATTACGTACATTCACAATACTTATACCAATGGATTTAAAAAAGTATGTTTCAAAAATTGCATCCAAAATCCCAACCGGTTGGATAAACAATAAAAATATCACGACTGTCGTCGCATTAATCATCGCATTATATGCGGGTTTAGCAGCTCCTGCATTACCAAACTCGGTGATTCATTTCTTTGACCAATGGTATGGTAAATTATTATTCATCACCGTCATTGCAATCCTTGCATCGAGTAATATTCAAATTGCATTAATGGTATCTGTCGTATTTTTCGTTATATTACATACTGCATCACAATTAGACATCAAGGAACGTTTTGAAGGTCAATGTGGTAACGAAACATTTGAAAATGAAATGAAGGAAGAAGAAAAGAAAGATGGTGAAATGAAGGAAGAAAAGAAAGAAGAAAAGAAAGATGGTGAAATGAAGGAAGAAAAGAAAGAAGAAGGAAAGAAAGAACAAGCAACTGCACCTGAAATGACTGCAGTTACTGACCCAGCACAATTATTACAAAGTACATTAGATGCATTACAAAAGTCAGGTGCATCTGAAACTGCAATGTCAGAAGCAATTGCACCAGTAAAGGAATCTTTCCAAACTCAACCATCATTATCTGTTCAACCATACGACGGTTCTGAAGTTGGTGCACCATTTTTCGAATCTACATAGAGATGCAAACATGACCACCCAAGTCAAAAATACTAATATTTTATATTCTTATACTATAAAGTATAATATACAATCGTAGTCATTTATCGTCAGATATATCACAAAGATGGGAATCAAAGACATTATTGAAGAATTATTTGAATCCATCGGATTATCATACAATTTCTTTTATATCCTCCTACTCATCTTGTACATCTCAATTATTTCCGTTTATACGCCACGAACCTTCCTCGCATTGATGAATAATCTATATATCAAGATTTTTATCTTACTCTATATTTTCTATGTCGTCTGCATTGAAACCGATATTATCCTCGGTATGTTTTTACTCGTAGCGTTTGTTGTAACGATAAATCTGGATAATTCAATACAAGTGGCAAAACAAATTGCACCGCGCGAATCATTTGAAAATTCAGATGACACCACAGGTGATACAAGTGACAACGAAGATGTGATTGAAATTAAACTTCCAAAGAAGACGACCTCATCGTCGGCATCCAAGGATAAACGCGAAGAATATCGTAATTCGCCACCTGCGGGTGCTAAAAACACGAAATCATCGGGACCGTCAGGACCACGTCATGAATCAGAATTTGTAAATGACGAAGAAGATGAAGAACACTATCAAGAAATGATGCAAGACCAAGCATTGCGCGATACATTCCAAAACTTACATTATGCAATCCATGAATTACAGACGATGGTCAAAAAATAATAGAGATAGAAGATAAGGATACAACTGCCTGTAAGATGAACACACCAACCGCACCATCTATCTATACAATTATGGATAGTCTCACGCATATGCCACCGGGAACGACACTTCTCGATAAATTGACGATGGTCGCTGGACAAATCGGTCAAAGCAATTTTTTCATTGGTATGGTGATGATATTCATCAATATCGCAAGTCGCCATGTCGATTTTCAATTATCGGATACACATAAACGTGTCCTCTCGTCGAACGGATTAAAATATCTTCTTTTGTTTGCCATCGTATTTTCCGCGACACGCGACATTATGGTATCACTTGTGGTCACAGTCGTATTTGTGGTTATCGTTATGCATTTCTTCAATGAAAAGAGTCGATTTTGTATTTTACCAAAGTCCTTTACCGAATTAGATACGAATCGCGATGGTGTCATTTCTCCACAAGAAATAAAAGAGGCATACATGCGTCTGAAAGCACAAGGCAAGATTGATTAATTGTATTATTGTAATCGTATTTATAATAATACTATGAATCGCGAGATAAGTCAGGGCAACGAATAGAGCGATATGAGTCTCGACAACGAATCGAACGATGGAATCGCGAGATGAATTTACATATGAATCGAACCTCGGTTATTATTCGTTTGAGACTTGTGTCGTCGATTTAGTGTTTGTGACAACCAATCGAGACCTTCAAATAAACCTTCACCGTTAATCGCATTGGATTCCTGGATATACCAATGATGTGACCGAACTTTATTCAGTTCCAATATATTGATAATTGACGCGATACTTTGTGCATTTGGTAAATCGTGTTTATTTGCATAAATAAGGAAAACCGTATCCTGTAATTCATGTTCTTCAAATAGTTTATGCAATTCATACTTCACACTATATTTGCAATCCCGACGTTCATCCATACGGTCTATATCGGTGGAATCGATGACAAAGATAACGGCATCCGTATTCTGATAATAATGCTTCCATAATGGACGTATCTTATCTTGACCGCCGATATCCCAAATATTGAATTCAATATTGCGGTATTTCACTGTTTCCACGTTGAAACCAATGGTCGGTATCGTCTGAACAGGGGTTCCTAGACGCATCTTGTATAATATGGTTGTCTTACCTGCATTGTCGAGTCCGACCATCAGGATGCGCATTTCCTTATGTCCCGATACCTTGTCCCATAGTCTCGTTAAGATATTTCCCATAATGAATCCGAATCGATTATATATTTTATAACTATCTTTTTCTTCAACGAGATTTCCATATCGCGTCACATTTCAAAATAGTATGATGTTTATTTTGAAAAATGATATTTATAATGATAAAGTACTATTCACCGAGGAACGTTCTTGCTTTGGTTTTTGAAATAATGTCTTTCTTGGACGACGTTCGCTTTGACTAATGATTTCCGAAATATCGCTACTGTTACTTGATGATGAACGTAAATCATTCAATACATCGTCGACACCGATAGGTGGTGGAATGCTCTTCTTCTTTGGTGCAGTTGTAGATGGTATCGATGATGTTTTTACTTCTGGACGTGGTTCATAATCAGGTATCGATTCACTTTGTTGCGCAGAAGATGGACGAGGTGCCGATGGACGCGATGCACTACTGCCACCGCTACCACCCATTTGTGCAAATTGACTAAATAGACCCGCAGCTTGGCGTTGTTCAGGATACGGCATTTGACTTGAAGCCGCCTTTACAAAGTCGTTCATTAAATTCGGATTTTGTTTTAATATATCACCAATACCCGGCATCGCAGTCTTGAACATTGAATTAGATAAATGGTGCATAAATGCGGAACCTGCTAACATAAATAATAAACGTAATTCCGGTGCCATCTTGGTCTTGGTTCCGTATTTTTCATGTAATTCTTCAAAGACTTCGTTGTATTCATCTTGGTTTTCATGAACAGTTTCAGACCAACCATCTAAATGGACATTGAAATAGTCGAACTTGTTATTAAGTAATTCGACACCTGTAACAAATGCCATTAAAACTTTACGTTGGAACTTGACAGACGATTCGACTTCACGTTCCTTGCGAATCTTGTTTAATTCGAATTGCATTTCTTCTAAATCGTTCGACATATTGAAACGCTTGATACCTTGAATTCCAAGACGACGCATCTTTTCGAGTTCATAGATGACCTTTTCTTTTTCTTGACGTTCTTCTTCATAGGACATACGTGAAAATGCAGGAACGCGGTCATAACCGCCATATTCGTCACTGGTGCCGTTCCGACTGCGAGTATCGCGGAGATCCTCATTGGCATCGCGGAAACGACGACTGATTTTATCATCGTCGTCATAGTCACTGAATGCAGCTCTACGATGACTACTACTTTCTCCATGGTCGCCACGGTCTAAATCTGCAAGCGGATTCACACGTGGTGAACCACTCATCGGTAAATCGAGATTGCTCATTAATTTTTCCATATTTTGAGAACGAAGGTCGTCAGAATCGCGATTTGATGAACCTGGACGGACCATACTTTCTAATTTATAATCGTCATCGTCGTAATTAGAAAGGTCGAATTGGTCGCGGGTGTCGCGGGTGTCACGAGTGTCGCGGGAATCACGACCGTCGTCTCTACCTAAATCTGAACTACTCGAATGACTGCCGTTAGACGATTCAGTAGGGCGTTTTTTATCTTGGTTCATTAATAAATCTAACCCGATATTGACTTCCTTATTTGATATCACATCCATATCGACAGTTCGTTCAGTCGAATTACCACGGCGAATATTTAATTGAATTGGTGAATTAATGCTCATTTACTCTTCTCAACAGAAAAATGTTTTTAGATATATACGCGAGACATTTTTAGTATCATACTCGTCGATATCATGCGTCGTTTTCATCACCGTTTTGTCGATTTCCCGGTTTTGACTTTGTTGCTGGTGCTTTTCTCGTAGTCTTCGCGACCTTCGGTTCCTTTGGTGTCTTCTTTGCGACTTTATCCGATTTCGGAAGATATTTTTCACGATAATAGGTCAGACATTGTAAATAACAGTCGGCCAAATCGTCCTTCTTTTTCGATTGTTGAAACATGGTATGCCAATAGGATGCCGGACCGCCGTTTTTACATCGGTCTCCATTTAATATCGATTCCGCATAGGCAACCGATAATGCTTTACGTTTCGCATATTCTGTCTTTTTATGTGATACATCGACTTCGGGACCGCTATATTCATTTAATTTGAAACGCGCATTAAAGAGGGCAATATTCGTCGCACCGTGTATGAGTAAATAGGAATAGATGAACATCTGGACGGACTTCATTGTCGGATTCTTTAATACCGGTTGATTTTCCAATACAATCACATCTGCCGTAAGGATGAGTGTCTTATACGGAGTAAGTGATTTCAATATACATTGACAGAGTTCCATAAGGGAATGCTGTTTGACCGCATGGCGTTTCTTGATTGGTGTTCGCGGATAGGATGCAGGTGGGTATTTCACGTCGAATGCCTTGGTGCATTTCACTTTCGCACAACAACCGACCACGTCCGTTGAATCCGGTAATTTACATGAATGCGTTGCAATGCGGTCACATCCTTCGTTCATACAGGAGACTTCAATGTCGCTTAATACATTGATGACTTCCCATCCGACCAGTGCGTGTGTATCTCCGTCAAAGTCGCATATATTGAATGCGAGATGTTTAATACCGATATCAAAAGAAGCAATACGCATAGTAAAAGAATTATAAGTCTGTCTGCTTATCATTCTTTTAATAGTGGATTCGTGCGTCAGGTTTTCATATACCTATCGTCGGAGCAACGCGAACTTGTCGAATACTATCGATACAACGATTTAATAATTTTTTACTCCAGATGATACCAAATGCGAATATAATAATCGCGGACAATTGGTGGTGTATAGGTTCATGATAAAAATCGTTGAAATGTTCGACGAAGAGGTAAGATGGAAATATGAATAGACGCAATGGAACATAGGTCATAAATTGATAATGTAATAATACGAGATGGAGGATGGCATGATTCGGGTATAATGCACGTGATATAAACCATGCATACATGAATAGATTCGATAGTTCAAGATAATGGAGGATTGTCAATATAATCTCACGATAGTATCCGAAATAGGCAAGTCCGAGACCATAACAAGAAATAAGATGATGGATGATATATGGATTCCATATTGGGTTCTTCTTTTGTTGTAAGGATAGTTGGACATTTATCACAATGTCATTTATAAAGAATCCACAAGATAGACACCATATTGCGACGTGACCTTCTTCGCTGCCCATTATAGAGAATAGAATGGATACAAATGATGCATGAATGAGATTCACGATATTCTGGGTCGTATAGACGTTCTTGATTGTATCATTGATATCGTTGAAAAGGCAATTCCATAATGCAACGATTATGGATATAATCGGAATGGTTGTGTAGAAACGATAGGTTGGGTCGTGCATTGGATGGTCAATCATGGTGTATATGTGTATAGGAATTCGATGAGGTTCGAATATTCATACATCATGATTGTCGTGATTGTGTTTAATTGTCTATCTTGGAATGGATTGACCCCAAAAGTTTGATGGAACGCGATAGACTCCTTTGGATTGTTCAGGATATGCAGAGTCGCGTAATATTTGTTCTTGTGAGCGGTGAGGTAACGCATCGCGACCGTGATAGAACATCTGATTCTTTTCATAACGCTGTGCAGGATGGTCTAATGAACGGAACGGGATGCCGTTTCCGAGAGTGATACGATGAATCTTATTATCACTGCCTTCTTCGCATACCTTTACGAATACACTTGGTGGAATATAACGTGTGCCTAACCCAACATAGAACGCATTTGGGAAATGAACGCGAAATTCGAAATAGTTACCGCGGACTGGGACGACACCGCGATTTGGGGTATCTTCGAATGCCATCTCAGCGGATGGGTATGGGAGACCTGAACCGGTAAATGAATAACCGCGTGATGCAGGATTTGCGGCCCAGAATAATAATTTTGCGTCGGACGTTTTGGTTTCAATCATGCCCTTGACAACGTAACTTCCTTCACCTTCATAGAAGACTGCACCTTGACAGCGCGGTGCTTCGACGACTCCGGTTGTTGCGGACAATGGATGTGATTGTCCAAGTAATGAATAATTTGACATTTTATTATGTTTCTCGTGTCGATATACTATTATATACGAATAAAATTGTGTAACATGGTGGAATGGAAAGGGAACGATTTTTGATTTTGATAGCATGAAATATACGAATCACCTTAACGACGAATCATCCAACATGCAATCGATTTATAATTTGTATCAGATATTAACCGGTGCATACCCAATCGTATGTGCCCATTGTTGTTATGAGAATCATCTACAAACGAATTATGAGAATGGACCCGCACAATGCTCATTATGTATGCGAAGTACTTCCTATCTATCAAAAAAGTTATTTACCAACGATGTAGTAAATAAAATACGTCAAACAATAATACCGTCGAAACCACAGGACATACACGAATGTTTAACCGCGAACGAATGTTCTCATTGTAACTATGACGCGATTTTAAAACATGTATCCGATGTTCCATATGGTCTCCGTTCTTTGACCTCATCAACCATATGTCGCGATTGTGTTATGCGCGACCCGAATTTAATGACCTGCTCGTATCGTCCCGGAACGATGTCTCTATCATGCGCATTGTGTGATATTCCACTTGTTACAAACTATACATTTCATGCGGTATGTATGATAGCATATCGTAATAGCAAATCATGTGAAAAAAAGAGACAATAGTGTCGATAAAAATGGATTATATGAATTATCCTAAAATATAACATGACACTTAAAATACTGATATAAAGATATGTCCTTTTCTATTAAGTAGAACATAATAGTTCCCGGATAATGATGTATATCCGATAATCGATTTTAATCTCACTGTAGATTATTAATTGGAAAATGGTTTAATCTATTTAATCCATTTTTGACATCTGTCCCTCATTATTTACAATAAGTGAAACAACGTAGGAGTTGCATGATTGCATCACAACATACAACACAAGCACTTTGTTTTTCTTCGGACACGGGTATAGAATCGTCCATCTTTTGACGTTGAATATTCGATATATACTATATATCTATCTAAAGATAAACGATATACACTATATCGTGAGCAACTGTCTCACACACAAGTGCTTCTATAGCTCAGTGGTAGAGCGTCTATTTCGTAAATAGAAGGTCGTGAGATCAATCCTCACTGGGAGCATTCCCGAAAAGTTCCAGTAGTTCAGTGGTAGAACGTTTCCTTCACACGGAAAAGGTCGGGAGTTCGATACTCTCCTGGAACATTCGAAACGGTCAATGATGCATATAGCGTTGTTTAACAGCACCAATAGTATAGCGGTAAGTATGTGCGCCTTCCAAGCGCATGACCCGGGTTCGAGTCCCGGTTGGTGCAGTCCGATGCCTTGAAAATCGAGGAATTTTCAAAGTATCTATTCTTGATTAGTTGCATGGTCATATTCAATATACCAACCATACCGACGTGCATATTTGTCAGCATAATATGCAAGAATCCATCCCACTATAGTCGAAAGTGTATCGCCGACGCGGTTGATTAATGTATCCGCACGTGGTTTTCCACCCGGCCATATCCCTTTGAAATATCGATTGATTACGTACATACCCGACACAGTATTCTCGGTGTATTCGAAAATCACGTGGAGTATGATAAGAAAGTGGATTGGAACCTTCCAGAAGTAGGCAACTATTCCGACCGCAAAATGTAATAAGGAATATTGGTCGAATAATTGATAACCCATAATAAGATAAGTATCGTATGAAATCGATATATTATATTGCCATGTTAAAATCGTTTGAAAATCAATGTATATCATTTTCAGATGATTCGCGACTCTTTAGCGACAACGACCAACATTGAATGGTTTTGGTTCAGGATATGCATTGTGTGCACGTTCGACACCTTGCTTTTCATTGTATTGACGGTTCCAATCGCCACAACTGATTTCCTTTGCTTTTTCGTAGTATTGACGTCCTTGACCTAAACCTTGTTCATTGGTCCATGTGACAGAACATGATTTATCGTTACATTGAACCATGGATTGTTCAGGTAACATTGTTCCTTGTTCGTATGGTTCCTTACATGGTCCGCAACAGTTCTTCATACAGGAATAACTGCGATTCAAGTTCATGATTTCCTTTGCCTTATGTGTTAATAATTGACGATATTCGTGGGAATTTTGAACACCGTATTGGGAACGCATCATATTTTCAACGTGGCAACTTGGGCGGTAATCCGTGAAGTGGCGTGCGTCTGACATGATAGGAGGACAGTTGTCGTATTTATTATTACTTGTCTTTTGTGCACCAAAGTCTTGTGGATAGACGTTAAATGGATTCATGAATATGTGTGAATTACTACTATAGTATAAGATTATATAATTTATGCAGACGTTTGATTCGAAATCACACCTTTGTGAATAAGACGTTCTAATAAATCTCTCTTTACTCCGTATTGTGTTAATCCTTCGCGACGGCACATATCCTTCAAATCCGACAACTTGTATTGGTTCATCCAATGTTCGATTTCTTTTTCAAAGAAACGTGTCGATTGCGATGAGTGTGATGAAATTGACGCATCCATATCATGACTATGGTCTTCTACAATATGATGACTATCACGTGTCGTATTGGTTGCAAGGTCATTTTGTGTGGAACGTATGATAATTTCCATTTCAGATGAACAAATATCATCATCGTTGTCGAACTCATCGTATTCAATCGGGTTTTCCGATAAATCTTTTACAATCGGTTCGGATGATGCGACTATAATACTGTCTGTTTCATTCGTAGAGGGTTCTTCCGCTTGTACGACTGCGTCGTCTTCGTCGTCTTCTTCAGTGTTGTCAGTGCTGTCAGTGTTGTAGGCATCTTCTACGTCTTCCGAGTCATCCACTGCATCCGCGTCATCCGATATATTAGACAACTGACCTATATCAACCAATGTATTATCTGCATACTTATTTACCATCTTCGCGAATGAAGTACGACTGATATCGTCATCTAATATTCGTTCCATCGTATTGAGTTCGTTTTCAATATATTCGATTTCGCGACGCATTTCATCAGATAATACGTTCGTCTTATCATCGGATACCACTTCATTGTCCGTATTTTCGTTGTTGGATGGCACGGTCTCCGTTGATTTAACATTTCCATTTCCCCTACTACGACGTGGTCGCGATGCCGCTAAAAGTGACATGGATTGTTCTATTTCCAATAAACCCAATTCGATACGACTTTGGCGAATACGGAACTCTTTGAGTTGCTTTTCTTGACGGTATTGTAACCAGAATAATATAACAAAGGTAACCGCAATACCTCCTGTAATTGCAAGTAAATGAATTCGTTGCATGAACGCAATAAGATAATACTTACTATGTAATGCATACTTTATTCACGCGAATTAAACTCATCTTTTTTCTTTCTATATCATATATTTCACACGAATTACATCATTATGGAAAGATTACACTTAAAAGTCCAAGAAGAATACAGACCTCTTGTCCATGATATCTTGAAATTCGCAATCATCCTCATCGTCCTAAACTTTATCATGTTTTTATACAGACCGAATGAAAATACATTCATGGGCGGTGCATACATTAAATTCATGGTCGGATTACTATTAGGTATCGTTACCTATTGGTTAATTATTGACTATGCGATTGCTTTTGACTAATCAAATATTCTCTACTTATAGTATAACGTATCGTATCAACTGAATTCACGTAAAAATATGTCCAATCCACAACAAACTCAAACCGCATACACACAAAAGAACTATTTAGTTCAACCACTTTCAACGATTCAAACCAATGAAATCGATTATCCACAACAAAGTTTCCATATGTGGTCAAATCAACGTAGTTACGGTAACATTGTCGTTGGAACCAGCGATGACAAAGGAAATATCCTAGGTAAAGTTTCACCTTGGAACCGTCTTCCATCCGCACAACATCCATATGACACCTTTGTAAAAATTGAAAATGCATGGTCGACCAATCCAAATATGTGCCATACAACAACCGGGTCAACAACCGTTCCTGAAAAGAAATAAGTAGTATAATTTTGATAACGATTCTTATGACTGTGGATTCACTTATCATTCATAAGAATAGTTCATTACACAATGAGTTCAAACACTCTATCCCTACCATTATCGACAACACATGTCTGTCTAACTTATGCCGGTCATACATTCCGCATTCCTCGTATTCCAACTGAATCGACGGAAGTCGCACATAGACGCGCATGGTGGATTATTCGCGAATGGGAAAGACAACCGACGTCATCGTTCGATACACTATGGAATCACTCCATTGCATGGTCCGCGAAACACGAACGACGACTTACTTGGATGACGGATTAGGATGCTTTTCCGATTTACGCGACTTACGTGTCGATACCTTTTTTATTTTCGGCATCGGTAGGCGACATGTTCCATTCTTTTTCTTTGACCCCGAGATGACGCTACAACCGGCACGATTCGTTTCAATTAATTGACATCGTTTATTGAATGATATACACTTCTTATTGTATTTCTTGAACAAGAACGATTCTAATTGATATCCCCAGCGTTTCATCGATGCACGTGTTTCCATTGCACGTTCGATGGGATGTGTCATCATATATTGCTTATAATGCTCCTGCATTTGTGGAAATGGAATAACTTCCGCAAGATACGTGAAAAATAGAATATAATGTGCATATCGGACCGGTTCCAATTCCGTCTTTTTTAATGGAAAATTGAAGAGGATGCAGTATATGAAATTCATTCCCGGGAAACAGGTACAGTCGCCGCGATTCACCTCGCCGATGTATCCTTGATAACGATGAAGGACGTCGGTGTATTCCGGGTCTGCATCATGTAATAATCCTTGACCGCGCAACTTGGCATTCACCTTGTTGTGCATGAGATACATCCATTTCGTCAATGTATCGCGCGAAGTAACGTATTTGCGAACAGGTAGTTCGGCAATGTATTCCGAATAGGAGTTTCTGCAGTAGATACACGGTAGAACGTACTGGATTGATTCATAGAATTGCGAATAAATATCTTGTGTCTTTTTGTCGGGTTTCGATGGATAACCAGTTGCAATCGAATGCAATAGTTTCCATCCATCAGGTCCCCAAAATTGCGTATTCATTGTCCCGAACTACTTACTATCTATATAGATTTTGTGTTACATGTGAATAAATAAAATTAAATAGTTATAATATAACTTTCAGGTTTGCAGGTAATGTCATCGATAAAATCAATTACATCGACACTCGTCGTCATACCTTATTGTCCAATTACGGAATGTTCGAATTATCATGAACAATTTTATTCCTTTGTCGACAGTTTTCGGTTGAGACTATCCCGCGAACTCGAAGAAGAATCGACACTGGTTCAAGTTGTTGTCATCGACGCAATCGGGCGTATTCTCGATAGTCACGTCGATAAAAACGTTGAAAACATTTCAGACAATCTATTGAATACCATGGGGATATCATTTGGTGCAATGTTGAACACGGCATATTTCATCGCGAAACACAGCAAGGTCCCATTTGAACGCATCCTATTCCACGAACCGTTTTTCATGCCGAATCGCAACCTCATGCAATTGTATTTTCAATACCCATCGAGTATGCGCGGAACCTCACAAGGTCTCATTCATTTCACCAGTGTTTATCGCGAATTATTCCCAAAGAGTTCTCCGTATATGGGCGTATTCTCAATTGATACAGAAATGTTCCGCGACTGTAATGGTTTCCCAACGCATCTGACCGACCGTGTCCAAGTATTCGAACGATTTATGGTCCGCGTTCGTCGTATCTGTTCGCCGGTTCATGTGTATTCAAATGACGTCGACCGAACATCTATGTTTTATCATTTATACTATGAAGATGTACTAGGCGACCTGCGCCGTATGCCACAGAAGGATATCCATAACGAAACGGTCCAGTGGTCGGATGCGACGTATTCAGTATTAGACGACGAATATTCGGGTATCAGTCAAATGCCATTTTTCGAAACGCATCATGTTCAAGAAGTCCAATTCCGCGAAGAACATGATTATACAACGGTGAAAGTGATGCGTTATGTCGTCCGTCCATCGCCACTCATCGCATTCTATAACGATTTTCCGCAACGTTTTGACGGAAAACAAATGGACGGATTGACCGAATATTATGATTTTATGACCGAATTAATGAACTATATCATATTGCGTTTGAGACAAACTTATTATATACGTGCGTCGATTCATCATGACCGACGTCATTCGAAACAAAAGAGCGACGAAGTGATACGTGTCTATCTATCCGACGATGATACGGAAGACCCGATTTCCTTATTATACGGATTCCGCGCAATCACACAAGTCATCGAAGAAAGCAAACGGTGGATTGAAGAATTCTATCGCACTGCCGTTTCACGTGACGAGTTGAATCGCTACGAATTCATACCGTCGATTATGGAAAACATATGTTACTATATGGTTCCACTCGTCCATCCGGATTATCCGAATGAAGTGCAAATCAGTATTCTCAATTATACCTTTTTATACAAGGATACCACGGGACGTGAAAAGAAGGTCGAAGTTCGACGTCAGATGCAACAAAAATGGATGAATTCGCTATTGGAATGCATGGATACATTGACCAATATCCCGACGATTCACCGTATGCCGATATTCTATATTCCGTCGTTGCAAATCCATACAAAGGATTATATTGAATCGATGGAAGAAGACATGGACGATATATACGAAACACGCCCCGTTGAAATCGTCGAAGAAACCCGCGGTATGGTTCGTGAAATTCCTCTAGGAAAAACCGGAGTCCGTTCTACCGGAGTCGATGGCGACGACGATGACGACACATTAGTCATCGACGACGATGACACCAACGTTCGCGAAAGCGGCATTAAGACGATTCGTGTATCTTCCGCATCGATGAAACCATCGGAAAGTGCAGAACATTTTGACGACACGTTTGACGATGCAAACGAGTATGCAATATAATTGTGTATATGGATATAGAGACAGAGGCAACAAGTAAGAGATAATATATCATTAAGCAATGGCGTCCCTTGTTCAGAAAGCTCATTTTTGCTTCCGGATTCACCATGAGGGTCTTGGATGGTCGGATAGTGCAGTTCCACCATCTGAAGTCAGTACAAATTCAGAACGCATATTGAAATTTTATCACGAGATGCGCATATTAGAAAATGAATTGACAACCGAGAAATTGAAAATTGAACGTGTAAAAAAGTCATTATGGGATTATTATAAGAAACTTGTAAATCCATACGAGTATGTACATCTGAATAAGTCAGTGCTACCCACTTCGCATACACACGGGACACAAGTCACACCGGCATTGGCAGTTTCATCGTTTGTATCATTGATGTCGCTAGTATCATCACCTGAAGTTTCGGCTTCAGTTTCAGCATCATCTTCATCTACGACTTCTCTAGTAGGAACGAATGGAAATGGGAATGGTATGTCGTCCTACTCGCTGTCAAACGTGGGTATCGCGAATTATGAACCGATTAGTCGTGCCTACTTTAAAATGTGGGAGATATTACACGATTTTCCTATTGTATCGAAGGAACGGCAACCGATACGATATGCAGCTCTTGCGGAAGGACCTGGTGGATTTATAGAAGCATTCATCCATTTTAGGAGGTGTTATGCGTATGATATTCCCATTCATCGATTAACTTCTGAAAACTACACACATTCATGTGGAGGTGGAGACGAATATAAGGATTCGGTGATTGCCATTACATTGTGTGATAAAAAGGTACAAGTCCCGGGATGGAGACGGTCCCAACAATTTCTCAATTTCTACAAGAAACAAGTGTCTGTGTCCTATGGGTCGGATGGAACTGGTAATTTATACAATAAAGAGAATATAGACCACTATTGTGATTTATTCCGCGAAGAGAAGGCCGATATCGTTACGGCAGATGGTGGTTTTGATTTCTCGGACAATTATTCACAACAGGAATATACGTTATATCGCCTCTTCCTTGCAGAGGTAATTATCGGATTACGTGTATTAAAAAAAGGGGGGAATTTTGTAATCAAAGTGTTTGACTTTATGACACCATATACCGTTGAAATGCTGTATATGATATGTGGTCTATTTCGCCGGGTCTATATTACAAAACCATTTACATCGCGGATTATGAACTCGGAAAAGTATATTGTTGCATGTGGATATATGTGTTTCGATAATGTAGAGAATGTGTCACCGGAAACAATCGAGACGTATATGCATACCAAACAGATGGAGATTATTCGACGTATTGAGCATCAATTTGGAAAGATTACGGATGATATCCATGCACCGAACACAACCATATTACGAACGACCCGTATCCCAATTGAATTCATACATGCAGTCGAGCAATGCAATATGGGATTCGGAATCAGACAACTGACGAGTCTTGTAAAGACATTTGATTATATCGAACGGCAATTTGGTAGTGATACGATTGACCAGATAAAGAAGGACCAGTGTGTCTATGCCATCGCATGGTGTAAAAAATATAATTATCCGATTTATTATCGGTCCAAAGTATTGAAGGAAATAGGAATGTATCATTACATTCCGATATTCTAACTCGATTAGATGTTGCATACTGATAATAAAAAATAGTAAATTTTATTATGCGTAGTTTAGGGAGGAATCGAAATTAATTAGTCATAATGATGATAGAGTGCTGGGTTTAAATAGGAACGTGGCGGAGATACCGATTTCCAAGGGTTCTTATTTGGGATGACACTGTGATGCGTGACATTGCGCGGTTTCGGTAGTTGTGACGCATTATACTTTTCAATCTTTTGTCGTATTTCTTTTAATTGTTCTTCAGTAAATATTGTATGATGATATGGTGCAACCGTAGCACGTGTCGAATTTTCTCCATATCGTGCCATGTATTCAATCACGACGTCTTCTACTGTAAATGCGTCACTGTTGCGAATTTCAGAGACATAACATACAGGATGGAGATTGACCCACTTTACGTGACGCAAATTCATGTCTAACTCTTCGCGGGTGCAGTCGTCTCCTGGATAGACATCCGAGACTAAATACTTGTATTCATTCAATTTATATACAACGATGACGTTGATGTCGTTGCGGTATTCGTTTAAGTCTTCAGTTGAATTAGACATGGACATTGTGATTGCGTAGTGTATCGTTATATAATGTAGATATTATGTTTGATAATAAAATCATTTCTTATCAAAATTAGCGTTCAATATAATTGAATATTTCCATTGTTTAGAATAGTTATAACTTCGAAATGAGTTCCCGCATATTCCATGTAACAAACGATGTCGATGCCATGATACAATGGTATGATAACCTGTTTTCTCATGAAAGTCTCGTCGGATATCACCGGGATAATACGATAATTCGAATTGCCATCGATGGAGACGTCAATGGAGGTGACGTTCGAGACGACATTGGGGGCGACAATGACATCACTGTGTTCGACATCTGCAACAGCGATATTGCACCTTTCACCGACGAAGAACGAATGAAAAAAATATTTGTATCCTTCGATGTAAAGTCGATACCGGTTAAAATGACACTCTATGAACTTTTGGAAATAAATAAATGGTTTCTCAAACACTGGATGGATAATGATTCGCATCGCATTTGCCCATCGACCGTATCTACGTTATCTAAACCGGTTATTTGGAATATATTCATGTGTGAATTATGGAAATACCTGCGAGAATCGGCCGTCCGCGGTGACTTATCTGCATCGGACTTGACGGGATGTTACACATGGATAAACGACAATGATACCGACAGCCTACCTATATACGGCATATATTATCATCAAAGTCAATCGGTCCTCTCTCCTGCAATTCCATGTAAAGTCTATTTTTCTATAAAGGCAGGGACATTTTTTTTACATTCAATAACAGAAGAAGTCCATCGACCATCCAAGTCTGTCTATTTAGTTGGTAAATTATTTCCATGGTGGGATATTCTAATGAACGAGGATGTGTTACAGTGTCGTGTATTCGGAGGCCAATGGACCAACGTTCCGAATGGGTTTCGACCTAAAAACGGTTTCGTCGAATCCTCTTACCGCGACGATTATTATGCATACAAAAGTAGATGGGTCGCCTCTGCTCAAGAATCTGTCCCGGTAGTTGTCAATGCGGATGCTGACATTGGTGTTGGCATGGATACGGATACGAGTGCGGATACGAGTGCGGATACGGATACGAGTGTGGATGTGGAATCCACGATAGAAACAACAGGTCAGACATTACGTAATAAAATACATATTGTATCGGAATGTAGTGTCTTATGGGAATGGATACGAATGTGGTTCCAAATTTACATGATGGATGAACCATTGCGTCTCTATCGATACAACATGCGAGGCGAACGGTCGCGCATCCAATACGTATTTACAAAAGAAGAATGCAATGAACTTTATACGAATCTCGGATATGACGGACGGAAACCATACGAATGGTTCTCAAAGATTCTAATTGAATGCATGACAATACGATGGAATCGCTATATTGTCGCGGAAGAATGGTCACTCGACAGTCACACTGGAATGCCGTCACGTGATTATATTATACCATGTCACTGCAAATCGCGTGTGAATTATGCACGATATAAAAAGGCACGATGGGTATCGCGTCGAATCGCACCGATGTTATACGGACGCTTTGTGTCTGGACAATACTATTCCATCCGAATCCTATTTACGGGTTTTGACGAAGAGTGCGAAATCGCGTCAGACGATAAAGACATACGTAATTGGTTGGATAGACAATCGGATGCATTCGTCGTTATATGGGTGAATAAAACCGGCGACGAAATCACGATGAATTGCTCATCTCCGTCGGCGGACTTGCTACAATGGAAACAAGAGTTTGATTACTTCTTATCCCAATGGTTTGCGGTAATTACAAAATAGGATGCCTTTTCCGCGAATTTCTCTTTTGAGAACTGATGATTGCGACCATCTGACGAATCGCGCGACGTTTTGATGCCGTGCGTTGTTCTTTGTTTCCGCATTTGTAATAATATTTCTTCTGATGTCCCCATTGATAATAACATCCGTTTTTATCGGAACCACGATGAATTGGCATGGTTTTGTATATTATCGACGGATATTTTTGTATAAGTTGATTATATAAGTTGTATAAGTTGTATAGTATGTAAATTATACAACCGATATTCGATATTCGATAATGGACAAGGTCGCTTATTGACTATAAGCAATACCACCCATACCACTTGTGATACGTAAGACGTTATAATTGACTGCATAGACACGGATACGCGCAGGTGAAGTTCCTGGTGCAGTTGAATCGATGATGCGGTTCTTTGCATCTAATGAGACGGCGCTTCTACTGATGGAGCGTGAATCAATCGTGATTAACAAGTTTGCGTTATCGATACGTGAAAAGTTACAAGTTCCGGATGGTTGATGTTCTTCTGGTTTCAATGCGAATGAATAGACGTTGATACCAACATGAGGGCAACGAGTGTGATGATTGAATGGTTGAACATAGTTGAAATAATCACCATCGCGTGTTGCAAAACGGTCTTGACCATTTAATATGATTTTTGCTTCCTTACAGTTGTTGATACCGCGGTCATTGTATGCAATACTGATTGCACCACTCAAGTCTTCCATTAAACCGTATAATAAATGACTACCTAATGGATTGTTGGTATAATTAGGTGTCGTGTCTAAAAAGTTAGTGTAGTTGTTCCATTGTAAAAAGGTATCTGCAGATTCACGTTGAACGACCCAGACGAGTTCTTTGACTGGATGGTTGAATGGTAACTTAATCTTACCATTGACACTGCTTAATGGTTCTTCACCTTGGAATTGAACTTGTTCAATCAAGTATTCGTGTGCAACTTGTGCAAAACGACGGCGTTCATCATTGTCTAAATAGACGTAATCGACCCATAATGAGGTTGGACCTAAATTGACAGTTGGGACAGGACGTGGTTCGGAATAAGAGTCCGAAATCATCAAGAATAACTTGTCTAAATGTTGGAATTGAATGTCGATTTTAACTTCGTGATATTGAAGAGCAATTAATGGTAATGCAAGACCTGGATTACGACAGAACCAAAATTGTAATGGGATATATAATTTGGTTGAAGGGATTGTATCGCCACTAATACCGGTAATACCACTACGATAGTTGCGGGTTAAAGCAGGGACATTGCCGACCATGCGTTGATATGCATATTCTTGTCCTGCTGGTAATGATAATTGGTTCCATAAGTGTAACCATTCACCATAGTGACGGTCGATTTTAACACCACCGATTGAAACTTCGACATAATCGATTAAACGTTCGCCGACATAACTGACCCATTGTGCAACTTTGATGTCCGATGACAATGTTGATATGTTCATTTGTGGTAAAGTGGTTTCAAGATATACACGATGAATTAAATCACCGTTACGTGATATCGTACAACTAACTTTCTTTGCAAAATCTGGAGTACCATTGAATGTTTGTTCGCTGGATTCGATTGCAAAGTTTGTATGACGACGATAAACCACTTTAAAAAAGGTGATTTGTGGATTACCCGTTAAATAAATATCTTGCGCACCATAGGCAACAATTTGCATTAATCCACCTGCCATTTTTTTCTTATTGATGAAATGTTATATATTGTAGTAGAAGAAAATAAACACAATCGAACGTGCCACTGTTTTCATCACAGGTTGTCGATGGACCCGTCATCGCTGTTAATATAAACCCGACGGCATTCGCGTCCGTTATCACTTTCTATAACGATGATGTCAATATTTAAAGACAATTTTTCGACTTACATAATAGTAAGTATGTGCAGTGTGGATGCAACTTTTCAAACATAAGAAGAAAAGTTACGCTCAAAAAGATAACTTTTCACATCCGACGACTATTGACGATAAGCACCAGTTAAAAGTTCGTGAAATTGAAGATGCCTATCAATCGATTCCTCAATATGAGGAGTCAATTAATCGCATGAAACGACAGTTAAAAGAACTGTCGAAAAAGAAAACAAAGGATTTAACATCGGAAGAATTGGAGGAAAAGTTGCATATTGCGGAACGTATTTCTGAATTAGAAAAGGAAATTGAAGTGATTCGCAGTAAGTATATGAACCGTGAATACGAATTGAACACCTGCCATACATTATATTTCTACTACGACGATACTGTCGTATCAACCGCGACGAAAGGTAATACTGGACATGCAAATGGACCATCCGTCGTATGTAAAGCGTCTGACGGACCGACCGTTTCTACATCTCCGTCATCACATGGTATTGCGAAAAGTAGTGGTCGCAAAACATCGGATATCAAGAGAGGACCTCCCATGAAGCGGAATATCCTTGACTTTTTAGGTGGTGGTTCGGGGTCCGGGGAAAAAAATGATAACCCTGTATCTACAGTGACGACAAATGAATCGTCTTCGAGCGATGCAAGGGGTGCATCGTCAAATACTGTATCGAATAACCAACACACCGTCGATGGATTAAGTGATTCTAAAAACGATACGATTTCCACGGATGTTCGGACGAGTAAGAGTAAAACGGAATTGATGGAAGAATATCTATCATATGTCGACCCGAATTACATCAAGAAGGACATCACAACCGCATATACGGACATGTGTTCCATTTGTAAAGAACACCGTATCTACGACCTTATTCATAGCACGTTAGTCTGTCCAAACTGTGGCACGGAAGAAAAGATATTGATTGACTCGGAAATTCCTTCGTATAAGGAACCACCACGCGAAGTTACTTATTTCGCGTATAAGCGTATTAATCATTTCAACGAGTGGTTATCTCAATTACAGGCAAAGGAATCGACGAATATTGACAGAAGTGTCTTTGATAAAATATATGGCGAATTAGACAAGGAAAAATACATTGACCGTAGCACGATTGACACGAAGAAGATATTGGAAATACTGAAGAAATTGAATATGCCGAAATATTATGAACATTGTTCCTATATTGCAAATCATATATCCGGTCGTCCTCCATTGATAATCGATGCGGACACCGAAGAAAAGGCACGTAATATGTTTAAGGAAATCCAGGGTCCATGGATGAAGTATTGCAAACCGGGTCGTTCGAACTTTTTTTCGTATCCGTATATCCTCTATAAATTCTTCCAGTTACTCGAAAAGGATAATTATCTACCGATGTTGCGTCTATTGAAGACACGTGAAAAATTACAGGAACAAGACGACATTTGGAAAAAAATATGTGAAGACTTGCGCTGGGAATTTATCCGAACCGTATGAAGAACTAAATAGTTTCCGTTCGATACTTATTTAGTTGTTCTTTGATGTTGGTCATATATTCGTCGAGGCGTTCGGGGGATTTTTTAAGGTCGTTCCAATCGCATTGCCATATAGATATGAGATTGTAACCTTGGTCTCGACATTCTTGCTCTTTTTGAAGAGTGTATTGGTATAACCATTCGAATGATTTTTTATTGCGACGATTTATGACTTCGCGGTCAGGATAACATTTCATACATCCGTGATAATAACAACCATGGAACTCGAATATCGTGTTGTGTTCTTTCGAATAACCATCTGCATATTTGTTTGTTCCACGGATGCGATGTTCGATGTCATTCTCGACGTGTTGGATTGGAATCCCAGTGAAAGACATTATATTTTCCAACCATTCAATCTGAACTTTGGAATAACGACGAAAATTACAACGAGGGCAACCAGTTTTGTAGTCAAGATGCATATGGATTGACTGTTCGAATATTCCGTGCTCTCGACCATCACGAAATTGTTTATGGCAAATTATTTTTACATGAATTCGATTATTCTTATATTCCATTAATGAATAATCGTATGAGTTATTATGGATTTGATTGGCACGGCGAATAATATCATTTACATCTAACCGCCAAAATTCTGCTCTACTTTCTATTCCACATCTTTGACATCCACAACCTTGTAAATGAGAAGATGCTTCAAGTTCAAAATCCTTGTGTTTTGGACAAATTAATGTAATCTTATGTCCGGATGTTTGATAATCTACTTTGGAATAATCATACTTATCACCGTGGATTTTTTTCGCCTTTTCTATAAATTCCTCATTCGTTAAACGTTGTTTAAAAGCACGACGTATGATTCCACATTTCCGACAACCACTACCTAATAGATGTTCTGACGGTTTCTGTTTAAACACCGCGTGTTCTTTACATATAATTTCAACAGGAACATCAGACTTTACATATTTCACTAAAGAATAATCGTATGTATCACCGTGTATTCGTTTCGCTTCTTCTATAAATTGTTCGAATGGTTTAGTTTGTGTTATTATTTGTCTCTCAAAAGCACACTTCGTACATCCATTACCTGAAAGATGGTATCCTGCGACCTGATTAAAGTCTCCGTGTTTTATGCATGTTATAGTTACGTGGTATTCAGTTCCAGTATATACAACATTGTCGTATTGATATTTGTCTCCATGGATTTTTTTCGCTTTTTCTATAAACATTTCTGTTGTCGATGTTCGACTCTGTGCATTAATCTTAAAACCACATTTCTTACAATTATGACCGATTAAGTGATTTGTAGGAACTTGTTTAAATTCACCGTGTTCAGGACATATGATAACAACAGGTGTATTATGGTCTTTGTATTCTACTTTTTCATAGTTATACTTATCACCATGAACCTTCATAGCATCTTCTATGAATTCTGCTGTAGTTTTCCGATGTTTAATAAAACGTGCACATTCTTGACACTGACAACCACTTAAATGTCCGTCAGTTCTCATTCGAAAATCGCCATGTTCTCTACATGTGATTATTACTTTTTCACGATGATGAATATAGTATGTTTTGAAGTATGTATATCGTTCTCCATGGATTTCACGAAATCGTTTGATATAATTCAATGTTTTATCGTATAATTCCGGTTGCATCGGATGTATTGTACATCTTACTGGGCGACCTTCGATTGGATTCTCGGTTGCGATATTCTTGCAATCGTCTTTGAGACAATAATGTCTAGTTTCATTCATGTTGCGATTTGTGTTACAATGATAGATAATGTGTATATTTATCATTGGAATAGTATCAATGGATTTGTATCAAAATCGTTGATTTATGGTGCGGATTTAGCGTAACTTACATTAATTTTATACCAGGTGTTAGCGAAGAGCCGATCGCGATACCAACCCCTGTGCGGCTCGAATTTCCGATACTAGGGCTAAATAAATCTAATATAGCGAAAGTCGCTGCAGCAGTCAATGCGATGATAGCGATTTCGGTCCATGATAAGCCTTGACGTGGTAAGACGTAAGCTGCAATAGCGACGACTAAACCTTCTAATAAGTATTTAACAGCGCGGGTAATCATTTCATTCATATCGAATGATGCTTGTAATTGTTGTAATTGTGAAGTTTCTTTTTGTGATTCCATAGTGATTGTAGTAAATTATTATACTATACGAAAAGAAAAAAAAATTACTTAAAATAATGTTGCACGAAATAACTATATACCGTCTTTCATAGAACACCTAATACTTCAATTATGCCTCCTGTCCGTGGAAATCGTTTCAACCGTAATGAATCAAAACAATCTGCTTCATCATCTGCATCCAACGCATCAAGTTCTTCTCGCTCCAATGCTCCATCCAATCCAGCACCGCGTGTTTCAACTAAAACTGAAGATTTTTTAAAAAATGATGCGAATATTCCAGGTCAAAATTACGTATGTATGAGTTTCATTTCGCCGGAAGAAGTCATTATGAATAAACATGCATTCTTCGTTCATACTTATATGAAGAACTTGTTATCCCGTTTCAATTTCTCTGAAGAACCAAGCATGGAAGAATTAAAATACTTCAAAGATGAAATGAGTAAGTTTTTATCACCAGAAAGTGCAGAAGATAAATTCAAGGATTTTGTTGCGGTTCATCAAGATGAAATCGAAAAACAATATTATGAACAAAACAACTTCCAAACCACTATTCGCGGTGTTAAAGTTCGTGGTGTCTATGATACTTATCGTGAAGCACAAGTCCGCGCAGAAGAATTACGTGTCAATGACCGTAACTTCAACGTCTATATCGGTCAAGTCGGTTACTGGTTACCATGGGACCCAAATCCATTATCCATCAAGGACCAAGAATTCCAAGAAACTGAATTAAATACCCTTGTCAAGAAATACAACGAAAACTTAAAGATGAAAGACCAACACTTCCAAGAAAACATCGATTACGTCCGCGAACAAGCGGCAAAAGCTGCGGAAAAGAAGAAGGCAGAACAAGCACAATCTGCAATTGAAGTATTAACTGGTGATACCGAATCAACACCAGCACCTGTCGATGGCAATGATGACAATCAATCATCACAATCATTATCCGATGAATTATCTGAACAAGACCCATGGTTAGCACGTAAAGCGGAACAAGCAGAAGAAAAGAAGGTCGATGACTCTGCAGACCATCAAGACAATTGAATCCCACGGGACTCTGAAGATAAATCAAACTCATTAAAGAATATGAATATCGGACAATTATCCGAATCGGTTAGTTTGTCCGGTAGTTTGTCCGAGAGTCCAAGAATTACTGATAGTCCTAGACCTTTCGATGCCGAACGTCACCAGAAGATAATGAAACAATGTGAGCGTAATCCTAATTTACGCAATACGATATATAAGAAATACTTTGACAATCTCGAAAAGGATGCATAGACATAGTGCGTATCCGCATAGAATTTATATAAATATACAATAAAGACCGTCGAATCTTTATCGTATATTCCTGTTTCACATGAAATCATTTATCTTATTTTTATTTGTCATCGGTGTTATTTTCATCGCAATCGGATATACCGAATCCTATAAAAACTGCCCCCTACCACAAATCGAGTATCGTTATGTTCCACGCAGTTTCTATGAAGAACAAGTGAGTGGTTCGAACTTGACTCAACTTTACAGCGATATGTTCAATGAACGTGATATGTGGAGTACGTATCCTCTCGGTTTTATCGAAAACAATGCAACCCTAAGTTCCCGCCAAATGAAAAACTTTATTTCCTCTACCTCGTCGTAATCGGGTGCACTTCCATTCCAACACCTTTGTGTATATCCAAGTTCTTATAAAAAAGTGTAATGTCCGTCACACACGGACGGTTGCAACGAGAACAAGGTTTAATGAGTGAGATTATTTACATTTTTCCACTTTTATATAATTTCGCCATTTCTTCATAACTTTTATATTTTTTAATATGTCTGTTTTTATAGGTTGTATAGACCCATCCAATCATTAGTGCAACATCTAAAATGTTCCAATGGTTTAATTCTGCGGTATATTTTGTATAAAATGGATCTGATTCATCTTTAGTAAGTCGAATTAGGCAATTGTCGAGAATAGTCGTTTTAGTGCTATCAGACATTTTCTTGTATAGTTAGTATCGTAAATCCATCGATTCGATTGTCCATCAAATTTAATACGAATGAAGTTCGTTCCATTCATGTTCGCGGACCGTCTTATCTAATTCGTGATAAAACTTACTTTCATCGGAAAAACTTAATTCACATGACCATGGAATCCGCACGACTCGGAATCTACTGTCAGATACCCCGGAATCGATACATACAAGACGTGCATCCCATGGACATAAACCCCCCGTCTTTGATATTTCTGTACGATTACACACCCGAAATAAGTGATGCCGATGCAACCAATTCGCAACCTGTTTTCGATATGCCGGCGTCGCACCTGTAATCAGATACCGCATCCGAATATGAACTGTTCGATATGATATTACTATATATATCTAACATTTCTATTTTTTAATATTTCGTGTCGTCCCGTTGTCCCGTTCGCGCGTTCCTCCGAAATGAAGCGGATAGACGATGGAACCGTCTGGAATGTCTCCATACTTGATTATAAATTGGCGAAATGAACGGTTTTGCAAGATATGATGCGGTTGCACATTGAATGTATTATTCGTGACTTGACAATAGATATCCCAATTGAATTCATCGACGTCTAATGGGATGCCGTCCTTATTCTCAATCCATTTCATCATGGACTTTCCCAATTCGGTATTGCGAAATTCCTTCCATGCATTCAGGATATTGTGTGTAATCATCACGATATCGGACCATTTCTGTCGCGATGGTAGAATCGTATCCTTACCGCTATGGTTCATTCGTTTGTATCGATATTGTTCAAAACAGTCGTATTCCGGTGTAAAAATATGATTATATCCATGATTTCCGTCGAATTCGTAGGTTCCACGCCCCCAGTCAATAATGCGAACTATATATCCAAATGTCGGAATGCGGAAATAGTCGCCCTTGTAGTAATAGTAGAGATACTTTTGTTTCGTTCGTGACAACATCACGTTGCTTAAATGAAGGTCATTGTGTTTCAATCCGAATATTGAGACCGCTGAGAAAATAGCCGCATATATCTGGAACACGATGGAATTGAAATGCATTTCTTCCAATTTACCAATGTCATACAACATATCGATATCGGTGTCGGCCTTTTCACACATCAACAAGTAACATGGAAAGTCGCGGTATTCCAAGAACAATTTACTTCGTCGTGTGACAAACTCGCAATAGGGTTCATTTTCCTCGATGAAGTCACGCACATACAACTTTTCTTTGAATTCCGAGTCACTGGTGATATCGTATGTAAATCGGTCGAGTGTCATGCGAACACATCCATACATCTTGCAGAAATGCGGACTGATATTCAGCTCGCGTAACCGTGATGCAAGATAAGAACACATGATTTCCGTCGTAACGGCCGAGTTATTATGGTAAATGAAATTGTATAACATTTGCTCCTTTGCGGGTGACAAGTTGCCTCTTTTATAATACAAGTGTGCCTTATGAACCGGTAGTATCGGTATTTCCTTTGCAAATAATTCGGTGTGATAATATCCGCGATTCGGGGTCCGTATTTTCGCTTTATAGAAGAACCCGATACAATCGATACGGTCCTTCTTTTTTATGAGTGATACAACCCTGTCTGCATGATTGAGAGACTTTTCGTATTTCATATAAGGTGTGAATAAATAGACCGCAGGATTGTGAAAATAGATACTTCCTTGTTTGATATGATAATGTTGCGTGAGTGAATCAGTCAGTTGATTGTATTCTTTGTCCATTAATGGTCGGACTCCGAGTGTTTCAATAATTTGTTCTGTATCCACTTGGACCATATCGACACCATGCAGATTATTCGACATCTTCGATGTTTAATACACACTTGATATACATTCTAATAATATTTGTCAATGACAACCGCACGAACCCGATACCAGGAGTAAGTTTATAAAAATCCGTAAATTTCTATGTGTATGTATATATTCCATTATCGAATCGGTATTATTGCATTATACACACGAATAGACATACGATGAACTTGAGTCTCAAAAAATTCGATATGAGTATGATTAAAAATGATTCCGTCGTTGTATTTATCGGAAAACGTAACACCGGTAAGTCGTATCTTATCAAGGACCTTCTCTATAATCACCGCGATATGCCCGTCGGAACGGTTATCAGCGGTACAGAAGGGGCCAACTCTTTCTACTCTGCGATGGTCCCGCCTATCTTCATCCACAATGAATATAAACCAGAAGTCATTGCAAATTTTATGAAACGCCAGAAGAAAATGGTGAATCTACTGGCAAAAGACCGACAACGAGGTATCTCAAAAGAAGATTCCAAGGTCGATCCGCGTGCCTTTATCATCCTCGACGATTGTATGTATGACAAATCGTGGGTCAATGATGTCAATGTGCGAAATCTGTTTATGAACGGGAGACACTACCATGCACTCTTTATCATCGCACTTCAATATGCCATTGGTATTCCACCCGTATTGAGAACCAATATCGATTTCGTTTTCATTCTTCGCGAGAATATCGTTAAAAATCGGATGAGACTATATGAAAACTATGCGGGTATGTTTCCGACATTTGATGTATTTTCCAAAGTGATGGATGCATGTACCGAGAATTTCGAATGTCTCGTTATCCACAATGGTGCAAAGAGTAACAAGATACAGGACCAAGTGTTCTGGTATAAAGCAGAATCGCATGATGACTTCCGCATCGGTCATCCTTCTATCTGGCAGTATTTCAACCAGAACTATCGCGGTGACGATGACATGGATGACGAAGAAAACAATGAATATGACCCATCGAAAGAAAAGAAGAAGAAGGGGACCTATTTGACGATTACAAAATATTCGTAAGTAACGAATGTTTTACAACGTATTCGTAGGCGACTAATGTTTTACAACGTATTCGTAACCATGAAACGATATAATAATAATAATGTCTGAACAAAGTAAATTATTATATCGTTTAACTTAATCATATTAACCGACTGTAATACGAATCTTCCATGCTTTTGGTGTCAATTCGAGTGTGTTTCCGTCGATGTAACCGTCGCTGATTTGTTTTGCAAAGATACGTTTCAAATCGGAAGAGGATACGCTCACACCACCGATGCTCGATGTTCCATCTGCAAATAGTTTTCCGGACATACGAACACGGAATACTAGACTATCGCCTGGAACGAATGGTAGCGGTATATATTGACCACTTGTATCGCTGGTTTGGAACCGTGTTGGGTCGGCTGCAATCAACTGTTCAAAGATTGTCCGACGCATCTCTGGGTCACCGAAACCGTTTGGTCCGACAAATTGACCACCGAGGTTACCATTATATAACGCGTCCATAATTGCCGTATCGTTCTTAATTGGTGCCTGTGCTTGTGGATGTAAGAAAAGGACAGAAGATACGTATTGTAAATAGTGAGCACTTAATGTTCCCGGACTGAATGCATATTGCGAGTTTGCGTAAGTGCTTGGACCTTGCGAACCAAAATCCAATACCGTTTCATTGACTAATTTGTTAATTGCAACGACAACGGCAGATGGGTCATCGACCATAACATCGTCTGGATTCAAATCATTATTACTCGAATCGCGGTACTTCAATGCCGATCGCAAACCGACTGCCGTCAGATTACCCGTTGTATCTGCAAGTGTATAATCTGCAGGAATTGCACTGTCGTCAATCGTTTCACCGAACGAGATGATTGATGTACTCGATAAGTCAAAGATAAGTGGAAGGTTTAATACAACGTTCTTCGTTTCGAATAATTGGATATAACTGTTCTGTGTTACATTGAAACGCAATTTACCGTCGAAATCGATTCTCTTCGTTCCTAATGAAGAACCGACGTGATAAATAGAGAATGTGCTTTCTTGTGCGGAATCGATATCGAGTTCAAAATTCAAGTTCAATCCTGCTTCTTTTAACAATGCATCGTCTTCTATCACTGCACCACTTGCATCCATGACTTTATAGACAATCATATAGGATGGTGCTTTGCCACCCGTAGGACTACTGAACGTTCCCGGTTGAAGAACCTCGTATGCAATTTTGTATTTCGATGGGATATTACTGATTTTCGTTGCAGTTCGTCCCACTTTCGGTATGACCACTGCAGAACTGATGTCGCCGTCATGGACTTTCATGTTTAATGGTTGATTATAGACGGATGCAACTTCTGGAAGGAGGTCTGCGTCAGGTGTCACGTCCAATATCGCATTTTGAGATGCGCGATACATGCGGACTGCGAGAAATTCCGGTTTACTAAAGACACGAACTGGGACAGTAGTCTGAACCGGTTCGTAGTTATCTGTATCAAATGGGGTGAATATAACGGTTTGTGTCATAAGTCCGGTTTGAGGATTAACGGTCGGTGTCGAGTATTGGAATGTTCCACTCACATCCTGATTGAGGAAACTGTTGTTTGCACGTCCATTCACTTGTGATGCGGCGAGTTGTTGTCCCGTCACGATACTCGATGCGGTGATGTTGGAAATATTCGGTTGTTTCTTATTGACGACGAGATTCACCGTATCTGTAACAGGTTGGTATAATGCAGATTGTGTTGGAGTGAATGTCCATGATATTGCATGGGTCCCGACAGATGGTTTCGCATTTGGTGTATTGAAAACAAGTGTCCCCGGTATAATGATGCCGTCCGAATTGACGAATGTACCCGATAAATCGGAACTTGAGACCGCTTGTCCGAATGTAATTGCTGATGCGGTGATTGCCTGGGAGATATCGACCGTTGAACTTAATACAGTGATATTCACGAGACCGCTTACATCTCTGTAATTGAGTGATATATCTGGAGTGAATTGCCATGGGACCGTGGTTGAACCAATACCAGGTGTTGCCGATGGATTGATAAAATCGAGCGAACCTGTGACGGATTCACTGTTCAAGTTATTGCGGAATGTACCGGATAGGTCCGATGTTCCGACAGTTTGACCATAATAGATATCGGTTGCAGTGACTGAATTGGATATATCAGGGGTCTTTTTGCTGACAGTTACATTGATATTTCCAGTTGCATTATTATAGTTTGAGGTTGATGTTGGAGTAAAAGTCCACGCATATGATGTCGTACCCGCAGATGGGACTGATGAAGATAAATCATATGAAAAATTTCCAATGACAGAGGATAGGTTATATTGATTTCTCATAGAACCTACTATATTCGCGGATGAGAGTGCCTGACCATAAGTAATCGTAGATGCAGTTAAACTACCTGATACATCCGGTGTTGTTTTAATGACATTCACGGATATGGTTCCCGTTCGTGTATTATAATTCGTTGTATTTGTCGGTGTAAAAGTCCATCCATAAGATGCTGTTCCGACGGACGATGGACGTGTAGATGGTGACGTAAATGCAATCGTTCCGGGGATAGTCGCCAAATCATATTGATTAATGAAATTTCCCGTATATGATATTAAAGATGATGCTAATGTCTGACCAAAAGAAATATCTGTCGCACTAACGGTTATCGATGAACCACATGGAGTCGTCTTACTTAATGTTATCGATACAGAACCAGATGCGTCGGTTGTGTAATTCACTGAATCTGTCGGATTGAAAGACCATCGATGTGTAGTCGTTGTAGTAGGTTTCGTTGTCGGCGTAACGAAGTTGAATGAACCATCGATACGTGACCCATCTAATGAATTTCTCATTATACCACTTATCATCGATGATTCGATTGTTTGTCCAAAGAAGATTGAAGAAGATGTTATAGTACCTGAAATATCCGGTATCTTTGGTGCAACATTCACCATTACAGTTCCGGTCATTGTATTGTAATTCGTAATACTCGTCGGGGTAAAAGTCCATCCATAAGATGCTGTTCCGATGGATGTCGGTTTCGTTGTCGGTGTCGTAAATGCGATACTCCCTGCGACAGTCGTCGAATCGTATGGATTTATAAAAATTCCTGTATATGATATTGAAGATGATGCTAATGTTTGCCCGAATGAGATATCCGTAGAACTTACGGTTATCGATGAACCAATCGGAGTTGTTTTTATAGTAGAAATTTGAACTGTACCAGTCGTTATTCCATACACTCCAGAGTTGTCAGGTGTAAAAGTCCATTCATACGAAGATGTTCCTACACTGGTCGGCTTAGTAAATGAACTAAACGATAATGAACCTGTTATATTAGCGGATGTATCTGAGTCGACGAATGTTCCATTTAAACTAACATCGTTGGTTGTCTGTCCGAATATAATATTATTCGAAACTGTTATTGAATTTAATAACAATGGATTTTTTAAAATAATTACATTTGGTTGTGTTCTCGCTAATAATAACGGTGTTGTATTGATACCAGTTGGCATTAATATTTGCGTTCTAGTACTTGTAGATGTTGTCGTCGAAAGGTCTAATAAATAATCAGTTGTATTATAACCAAATCCGTATAAATTACCATTCTGTACAACATGCACGTATGTTCCTCTTGAACCAGTAGGTGTATCTCCATTTGCTTCTATTGATGTTACACCAGACTGAAATAATGATGTTAATACTGGATAATTATAATTACTACTATTACCTGTTAATCCAAGTGCATTGTAATTTCCTGCCCCACAAGTCCATACTTGACCGTTTGATAGAATATATGTATTTGACTTTGAACAAGATACTTTAGAAATATCACTTTGTAAAACGGGTGTAGTTCCATTCGATGCTCTTAATGTTGAAAAGAAATTCCGACTTGTATCAGTAGACCCAATACCCAATTGTCCTAAATTATTATTACCTGCAGACTGAACTCCGCCATTTACAATAACTGTTGTATGATCACCACCGCAACTAACGGATGTACAACCAGAAGTAAGAGTGATATTATTACTAGTATCGCGAGGTTGAACTGGAACGTTTTGTATTGTTGCATTGGCACGATTTCCTAACTGACCGAAGTTGTTTCTACCCCAAGACCATAATGCACCATTGCATATAACCGATGTATGAAATTCTCCACATGAAATTGAAGTACAACCTGACGTAAATCGAATATTTCCAGAAGAATCTGTTGGTTCTACAAAACTATATGCAATATCTGTTGTTCTATTACCTAATTGACCGTATGAATTACTACCTAACATATATACGCGACCGTTCGATATAACACCTATATGTCCGTTACCTAACGATAGTGCAGTACATCCTGAATTTAATATTATGTTTCCATTTGAATCAGTTGGTTGAAAAAATCTATAATAATTACTACTTCCAAGATTTGATATTGCTGTTATCCATAATTCACCATTCTGGTTGGTTAATTTACTGTTCAAACCTTCACTCACAATAACTGCCATACAAAAGACATTAGACGCAGTATATGACAATGATACACAATGAACTCTCTTATTTTTTTTTACAAAGAAATCTACTAGACCTATCTTATAGTATGGATTTGTCGTAAAATAAGTACACATAGAATTTAGGTCATTACCTACCCCGTATATACTATTATCTCTTTCAAAATAAAACAAACCATTACGATAAGTACCATTATTAAATATTTTTGTACATCCACTTCTTATCTGGTTCATTGTTATATACGAATCGACACAGTACTCAAATGCTCTTAAAGTTGGGTCATTCCTTGATCTTGCAGCTTGTCCATTATTATTATATCCAGTATTCATTAAACCACCGGAAGAATCAATAATTAATGTAATACTACCACTATTACCGATTTCTAAAGGATTTGTTATTATATTATTACTAATATCCCTACAATTATAAAAAAAATAAATGAGAGAAGATGTATTACGTCCTAGTGCACCTTCACCATTTTCACCGACTGAATATAATATATTATTATGAACGACAAATGATACACCTCCACCTGCTTTAATTTTAGATACTCCAGATGATAATACAGTTGTAGTATTACTAGGTTGTACGGGATATGCATATGTATTAGTATTTCCTACACCTAATTCAGCACTTACATTATTACCCCACGCATACAATCCACCATTTACTATTGCAAGGGTATGAGCAAATCCACAAGATATACTAGTCGCTCCTGAATTCAGTATAGTTGCATTTGAAGAGTTTCTAGGTTGTATGGGAAAGGTTTGTACAGTACTTACATTATATCCTAGTTGGTTTTTTGTATTATTTCCCCAACACCATATTGCTCCATTATTAATTGCAACTGTAAAATCAGAACCACATGATATAGCAGTAGAACCAGATGTAAATAAATTATTCCCAGAAGAATCTTTTGGTCTAGTAGGACGCGTTCGGTTCGTTGTAGTTCCATCTCCCACTTGCCTTGAACTGTTAAAACCCCAACACCATATCGCACCATTCTTTATTCCGGCGACGTGACCGTCTCCACACGATATATGTGTCCAACCAGTTGTTGGAAATGTTTCACTACTTATAGATACTTGAACAGGAACCGATACCTCAACCGTACCAGTTGTACCGATACCAAGTTGACCTACATCATTAAAACCTGCCATCCATAATTCACCGTTTGTGTTGGTTAGTGTTGAACCTATACCATTCGTAAGTAAATATGCAAAATAAGGTTTCCAATTATAACTTCCCGATTCTATCAGTTGAACTTGTTTTCCTTGTTTTGAAAAATAGTCAATTAATACTGGGGTCGACTTCCATCTTCCATTAGGATATGGACTTCCCCACGTATATAAATAACCTGAATTATCAATAAATGCGGTAGAGGTTAATAGAGGAGAAGATAGAATATCTGTCCATCCTTCAATGTCTTCCGTAAAATAAACATCCTTCGCATTGACGTATTCCACTTCGGATTCCAAAACCCAATTGGCACCCACTGCAAGAGCACCCGTATCGTCGATCGATGCACGGAAATTGACACCCATATGGTGTTCGAGGGTATCGAGGACATAACGCCAGTTGTCGTCCATATATAACGCGCATCCAAGTAAATCAATAGTAGTTGCACCAATTCCCTCCCAGAACCCACGGAATCCGTTCCACGTATTCAATGATGCGTCGATTTCCTGAACGCCTGACAAAGTTGCACCCGTTTCATTATTTAATAATTTAAATTCAGTATCAGTAACTGCATGTGATACTAACGCAACACTTTCTATACCGTTACCGCTTAATTCGGATAAAACGCGTTCCGTTAATGAGGCATACGTATCCGTAAAATAGTCATATGTGACGTATAACACATCTTCCTGCTTACTTGTTATAAATACATTGTAGTCTTGGATTCGTGTATCTATAATAAGTAACTTGGAAGAAGAAGACATTTAAACCGCGCAGATAGATTCTTATAACCCCTTATAAGATATTTCCATAATTTGATAGACAGTTTCGTTAATTTAAAATGTCACGTACAATATGTTTTTATTCAATTCGATATTGAATTCGATTTCAATAAAAACATCACAATGCATATTCATTAAAAATTCGGATTACCAACCATGATATCTTGATCTATTCCGCTACCTGTTCGAATTCCGCCATCCGATGCACCTCCGACGACAGTGTCGTCCGATAAATAGATATAGGTGTAGATGGAACCAATCGATACACCGAATGATAAGATTGCTGTCTTTGCAATGTCGATGGTTTCGACTTCTTCATGGCGCGATTTTTGGTGAACTATAAATAGAATAACGGCAATGACTGTAAAAATAACTGCGATGAGTAATGGATGCATTTACGATGGAGTAATATATCATACCATAAATAGGAAAAAAAATGAACTAATCTACACGCGGATGCCGACTCGTCTATGGATGGTCACATGCATCATCGAAGAAACTGAATGATTGCGTCTTCTGAACCGGTGCGCTTCTTATCGGTATGGTAACTGATTTCTTTGGAACGGATGTAATCGATGCCTTTGATGTATTACTGGTAATATCGACTGATTTAGAAGTTGAACGAAGTGAATGTGAAACAGAGAAAAGGTCATGTAATTCTTCATTTCTCGATTGTTTATCGGAATCCCTGTCGTAATCTACATGACGATTAATCATTGAACCTTCTTCGACATTCTTTGCAATGATATGATGTAATTCATTTTCTAGTGCAGTCGTGTCTTCCGCACCTTCAACATGCAGTGATACAGTTGGTTGTTGTGAATGCGATACCGTATCCTCGTCGATTGTTGTAGCACCGCCGGTACTATCGTTATTCGCATCATCCTTATTAATTGTTACTTCTGCGCGATTCGACGACACAGATTGCTTGGTAGAACTACCAAGATCGATATGGCGTGTCGAATCATTGGTTTCGTTAATAGTTGGTGCATCCCCCATGATTACATTGTCGGTGTCGATAGTGTCGATAGTGTGTGCTGTTGTTCCGTCTTCGACGGTTTCAACTGAATTTGGTTCTCGTTCATGAGTATCTATACTATCCTTCATCGAAGCGAACTCTTCTGCAATGATATTTTCAATCGACTTGTTTTCTTTTAATTCGATATCATGATGTGCGATATTGTCACGCCCTTCTTCAACTCTATCTTCCTTGACGGTTGTACTACTATTACCATTATCATGTGTTGAATCGGTATGGGCATGTTGTACGGTTTCACTATCCAACTTAGACAATGTTTGTTCGATTTCCTGTTTCACAAGACGTTTCAAGTTATTGCGCGTATTGACCGATAATTGACTTGTAATATCGTCGTCGGTATCTAATTGTTCTTCGTTGAAATCGTTTCCTAAATATTCCTTCAATATATGACGCACCGGTAACATACGTCGGACCGTTTCGTGGATGGCATCCTTTATCAATTGTTCGCTATCTGCGATATTACGTTGGACTTCGATATTTGCCAATGCATGGTTCATTAAATAAGGGCGTTTCCAGAATGCACGTGCGACTTCAGTATAACACTTGTGAATAAAGTGTTCGCCAGTTGGGACATTGAGTTCAATGCTTTTCTTCTGTTTGTTTTTTAATTGGATTGCAGTCAATACCTTTGTGTGACTTACGAATACTGCGGTAATTAAGTCGTCAATCCAGTCGCATTCAGTCAATGCCTTGATACGCGCATATTCATTGTCGATTCGGTCCGTATTCCACTTTGGAATTTCGGATAGTAATTGTTGGAATTTACGGAGAATGTGTTTGTCGCCGGTGGTTTCACAGTATTCACGCCCTGCTTCGTAGATTGATTTAATACCGACGTAGATATGCGGTGTGAGTAATTGAATCAATTGATGTGTGTATTCTTGTTTCGCATCGACGAGAACTGCAATATTATATTTATCCATCGTAGTTCGGGATTGTAAAAGATGAGTGAGTATTGACGTGTGTTTTTATGAATAGAGAAAAAGTAACACGCATAAAGACGCACGGGACAATCACGGGATAATCGTTAATTTCTAAAAGTATGATATAGATTCATCTTCAGATTCATTACCGGTTCCAACAGAAACTACAAGGTTTATGTGAAAGAGATAAAAGAAAATTAGTTATCGTAACAGAAGAATATACAACCAAAACATGTGGATGTTGTGGTCATATTTGGAACAATGTAGGTGGTTCAAAGATATATAAATGCCAAAATGAAAATTGTAATTATGAACTCGATAGAGATGTTCATGGTGCTCGGAATATACTAATTAAATATTATTCCCAGAATTAAATATTATTCCCAGTACGGGTCAATGACGCATGACCCAATATAACGTAAGTTATATGAAATCGATTGACCTATATAACTATAGGTTTAATTGGAAAATGGACGTAATCCATATAATCCATTTTTAGCGTCTGCGGATATCGATAAGGCAATCGCAATCGAACCGGTATTCCGCGCATATGAAACGCCTTCTTAAATGATATTGATATTCGTATTATATCGTGTATTTTACATTTATAATACAAATATGATGATTGATTAATACCTCATACTTTCCATGTATTCATGCATATTCTGTGTCATCATCTTTGAATTACAGTTTTTACATACAGGTCGTAAGTTGCTTTCGGTGTAAAGTCCTCCATACCGTTTTGCAATCACATGTCCCAGTTGCCAATCCGAACTATCGCGAATGATTTTTTCAGTTTTACAGCAATAGCAATCCATATATTTTGCAGGTCGTCCTGTCAAGTTATCAATTGGTGCCACGATTTCCCATACATTATGTCTCATTTCACTTCGTTGTCTCGTATTAAAATTTGCGGTATCGTATTCTGCGAATTTTATCGGATACCCATCGTCAGTCAATAGTAACGACCAATCTGTATCTAATCCGAAACAAAATGGAACTTGATTCTCTTGTGTCCGCTCGTTTATAGTTGTTATGATATTTGCCATTGAATCAACGACTTTCCTTACATCTTTGGTCATTTTATCGCCATCTAACTTACATATTCTCAAATATTCATTATAAATACGTTGATTCACTGCATTTAATCGATTGATAACGTCAGTACTATTTCGATATACTGCAAGTATATTACTTGTTTTTAATGTATTCATCAGATATTCGAAGCAAATATTCGGTTTGCGACAACTCATATTATTCTTCAGATATGATTTATAATTTGACTTGATGTATCGTTCAACTGCTAACCATATTTCGACTTCACCGCGACCGACGTTTTCTTCCAATAATACCTTTTGGAAATCTTCTAACGGCGAATTGCTATTTCGGTTCTTATAGGTTTCAAATAATTCGTCCATATTATCGCAAATTTTAATCTTAATATTTACAAGTGCATCCGGAATATTGTCGATTAGGTCTTTTAACGCAGTAATACGGTGCTGTCCGTCGATAATGTAATAGCGTTCGAGACACTTATCACAACCTATCAATATTTCACTATCCAATATACAATTCGGATTTTTCAAGTAAGATTCCTTAATACGATTGACGTTATCCATATCAATAATACGTTGGAAACCTGGTGAGATGATGTTCTCATAATTTTTAAAAAATTGACGGACGGTCGGACATTCAATTCGAATCTTATCGTTTATAGTTATTCGTTTCATGATGAGTGGTCGATGGTATCAGGTTCAGACGGTGTCCAAATATATAAACATAATGTCTTGCGTTAGACTTTATATTTATATTACAATTACTCATCGTATTGCGTATCGCGTATCCGCATGATTCGGAATACGCTTAATTATATGCATAACTATCGAGGCGTTGCGTATATGGATTGTTCTTGAATGCATCGAGCATCGCAGGGTCCGTGCGACTATTCATTAAATCTGCATCTTTGACTTCATAATTATTGCGGTCACTTGTATAGGAGTATTCCATCTTTTGTGGAATCGAGTTATAGACTGCAGTGGATGCCATTTGACGCATATTATCGACATCACTATCGATACGACGTGTATTTTCTACATTCATACTATCGACACCGTTCCATACCTTCGTTCCTTCTTGGGTTGGTGCACGTCCAATAATCGTTCCTTCACGGACAATATTGGTTCGCGCATTGTATGCCGTATCATACACCATCGGTTCCTTATGTGTAACATGACCTGCAGTTCCTTCGTATTCGAAATCGCCGGTGAATTGTCTGTTCGTATTCGGTGCTTCTTGCTCATTCGTCAAGTAACCCAATTGCCCATTATGACCGACGTTACCATCGCGGTTAAATAATGTGGTTTCCTTGTTGGTGGTTCGGGTAACATCATCTGGGTCATAGACAGTGACTTTCGATACTCCTTTAATGAAACCTTCATGTGTATTATCAATCAACGTTTCCTTCAACGTGGTTCGCGCAACATCGTTTGAATCATGGACAACATTCGTCGTTGGACCAGTTAAGAAACCGTCGTGCGTATTATCGATAAGGGTTTCCTTGATAGTCGTTCGCGCAGTGTCATTAGGGTCCCATACAACGTTTTGTATCATTTGCGATGCATTAATATTACCTGCTTCACGAACGTTGCCTTGGAAGTTTTCTTTACGCGAGGTACGGAATACGTCCATAATCGGTGCCGTAATTGCTTTCACGAGTGACACCAAATTAGTCACGTGCGTACGTTGCCCCGTGATATCACGTTCATTTGTGAATACGGATAATCCAGCCTTTCCGTAATTACCGAAACCTGTATTGTTCCACGCACCACCTTGATATGCATTACGTGGTCCGTCTGTACAGTAGTTTTGACGTGTCGATATCTTATATAATTGGCGTTTGCGGTCACCTTTTGCATTCGCGGTTCCTGCGACACCTTGATATGCCGTGGAGAATTTACGATTGGTGTCTTTGACAATGAATGTAGGACGTTTCATTTCCTTGATGACCGCACCCGTCGTCGTTAAGTAACGGTCTTCATCTTGGATATAGAAACGGTCAGGGCGATTCTTTTCGACAACACCAATTTGACCACGTTTGTCATTTGCATCTTTACCTGCGACAACACGACCACAATAGGAAATTTGAGGACGCGACAATGGACGCAATTCGTCGATAGACCGTGGCATGGTATATTCGCGCGGGTCTTGATGGAATCCACCCGAAGGCATCGTTCCGAATCCTTTATTTAATCCGGGACCGACGCGTTCTTGTTCGAATGGAAGTTCGTTTTGACGGCGAATGGATGGTTGGATGCGTGACATAATTGTATCCGATACATTTTGCGAACCATATACCGCATTCGAATCAGGAACTGGGGTAAATAGAGGTTTCGGTTCGCGTTTTTCTTGTTGAATCGTATCGGTGCCAGTATATGCTTCTAAAATAGGCACAGTGGATTTATCTGCATTGACCTGGCGTATGTGCGAACCGAAGAATGGGACCATATTTCCGTGTTTGAAATCACCGGATTCCTTGTATTCACCGGTGAGACTACTTTGTAAATACTTGGTTGCCGTATTTTGTGTATTGAAAATGGTATTATTGAATTGTGGAGGAATGACATTTGTATTAATGGCATCCCGTGCGTCAGAGAATTTCTTGGTCGCAAGGTCGTACTCCGTTTGTGTTACGGTATCCATATAGGTCGATTGATAATTCGACGTTTGACTTGGTGGAACGAATGACGATGTTGATGTTTGATTCACATGACGGTCATTTTTGCCGTTTTGGTGCAATAAATATCCAGCACCTGCGAGACCCGATGCTAATAATGCTTCCATTTATAAAGTTATAAAATATGTTGTAGGTATTATATTATAACTTTATTTTTTATCGCGGAACAGACCTCATTTGTCGTTAGTGATATTTTGCATTTCCTTGATGACATTTGACCCGTTACATTAAACTTGATAAAACTTGATAATTCAAGAGTTACCTAAAATATACCCCATTTGGTCTCTATTACAAATACATTAGCATTATAGAAAACACTATAATATTATCGTAACTATAATATCAC
>Ga0315900_10000628_pt1 | contig 60307 bp, 57 predicted proteins | sample LakEriMetagenome_FD_203521 | JGI IMG/M metagenome (GOLD analysis project Ga0315900, IMG submission 203521) | Freshwater fungal communities from buoy surface, Lake Erie, Ohio, United States - Buoy 12 MA114 | ecosystem: Environmental > Aquatic > Freshwater > Lake > Lake biofilm | place: USA: Lake... | reverse complement strand
AAGTAAAACTCAAAAAAGAGATTGTGACGCTAGGAGTCCCAGGTGTGTCGCCGACTAAAATGGTAGGCAAATACGTGAAGCCTCAAGATTGGAATCAAATTATTTCAGATCCTGAAGTCGTATTGATTGATACACGCAATGATTATGAATATGCGATTGGTACATTCAAAAATGCAATTAATCCTAAAACGAATACCTTCCGTGAATTTCCTAAATATGTGAAAACCCATTTTGATCCCAAGAAGCATAAGAAGGTCGCGATGTTCTGTACCGGTGGTATTCGTTGTGAAAAAGCCTCTTCTTACATGATGAGTGAGGGTTTTGATGAGGTCTATCACCTAGAAGGTGGCATATTAAAATACCTAGAAGAAGTAAAACCAGAAAATAGTTTATGGCAGGGCGAATGCTTTGTGTTTGACCAACGCGTCGCAATTAAGCATGGATTAGAGGTGGGTGATTACGATCAATGCTATGCGTGTCGTTATCCGCTATCTAAAGACGACATGAAGAGCGAAAAATATACGCCTGGGATTTCTTGCCCGTATTGCTATAACAAACATACCCATGAAAAATTAAAAGCGCTGACTGAAAGACAAAAACAAGTGATTTTGGCTAAAGAGCGAGGTATTGAACATATCGGCACCAAACCTCATTTCATGACAAAACAAAAAAAGAAACGTCTAGAAAAAGCTAAATCTGTTTAATACAATGAATTACGCTTTTATGGAACTTGCTCTTTTATGATTTTTAACTGAGTACCCCTTAACCCAACGCTTTAATTCTTTTTTAATTTGAGCTTCGGTTTTACTTGTGGTACTTAAAATCCATTTAATTAAATCTTTAACTTTTTTTTCGGAAATATTTTCTGAGGAAGCGATTTTAAGCTTAGGGTGCGTCGTTGGCATAATAGCTTCATAGTCACTTAAAAGCTCTTCATAAAGCTTTTCTCCAGGTCTTAAGCCTGTAAATTTAATTTTGATATCATTCTCATCAAACCCTGATAACTTAATCATATCGCGTGCCAAATCAACAATCTTTACCGATTCACCCATATCTAAAACATAAATTTGACCGGTTTTACCCATCAATGAGGCTTGCATAACTAATTGAGCAGCCTCAGGAATAGACATAAAATAACGCGTCATGTCTTGGTGTGTCACAGTCACAGGCCCACCAGCTGCGATTTGTTCACGAAATTTAGGAATGACACTTCCACTACTCCCTAAAACATTCCCAAAACGCGTAATCACAAAATCTGTTTTTGATCTTAATTGAAGGCCCCGACAAATTAGCTCAGCAATATGTTTACTTGCCCCCATCACATTGGTAGGGTTCACAGCCTTGTCTGTGGAAACCAAAATAAATTTTTTCACTTTAAAATCTTTTGCAATTTGGGCTAAATGATAGGTGCCTATGACATTATTAATTAATGCCTCAGAAACGTTATAAGTCTCCATAAGAGGCACATGTTTATAAGCTGCTGCATGAAAAACAATTTCGGGTTTGAATTGATTAAATACTTCTTTTAGCCGCTCTTTGTTTTTAACATCGGCAACTACGTATATATTATTTTGAAATTTTAAATTAATAAATTCTTGTTCTATGTTGTATAAGGCAATTTCAGAAATATCTAAACAAACAAGTATCTTGGGATCAAATTTTACAATTTGACGACAAAGTTCCGATCCAATAGAGCCTCCCGCTCCTGAAATCAGAACTGTTTTATTTTTTATTAATTTTTTTAAGCCTGAATTATCTAAATCTACTTTTTCTCGACCTAACAGATCCTCAACTTCAACAGGGCGCATTTGAGAGATATTTAATCGACCACTAATAAGATCACTCATAAGGGGTATTGTTAAAATCTCAACATTTAAATCTGATACCATGTCAATAATTTCTCTTCGCTGATGATGGGTCAATTCAGCTGTAGTAATAATTACTTTACGAATATTAAATCTTTCTTTAAATTTAGATAATTGATTGATTGAGCCCAGTATTCGAGTGCCAGCAAGCTCTCGTCCATGCATAGTTTCATCATCATTAAGAATACCAACCACTCTCCAATCATGAGTGAAATTAAGCTCCTTGGCTAGTAAAATAGCATTTTGGCCCGAGCCAATAATCATGACGGGCTCACCTAAACTAGCCTTAAGGCCATAGAGTTGATGTTCCTTGATGGTCCTAAAAATAAAACGACTTCCACCCATGATTAAAATTAAAAGAAGTGGATGAATCACTAAAACAGATCTTGGCATCATGCCAATTTCTTTATACATAAAGAAAAATGCAATTGAGATAAAGCTGGCTATTAAAATAGAACCTACAATTCTTTTAAGATCGGTAATGCTTGCAAAACGCCAAATACCTCGATATAAGCCAAAGAAATAAAAGCTTAATGTTGAAGTTAAAAGAACGGGTGGGAGAGTCTTTAATAAAATTTGCAAATGATCATCTGGAATCTGAAAATTAAACCTTAAAACATAGGCGAAAACCCAAGAAAAAATAATGGCAAAAAAGTCGTGTAGAAAAGCCAAAAATATTTTTACGTTTTTCATTGTTTTTTATTTCATTAATATAATTATATTAATGCAGGATATCCTCTCTTCGAATAATTTTGATGAAGGTTAAATACAAAATTTTCAAATCAAAAATAAAAGATTTTTTTTTCAAATACTCTGCATCAAAATTTACTTTTTCAGAGATGGATAAATGATCGCGACCATTCACTTGTGCCCAGCCGGTCAACCCTGGCACTAAATGATGAATGCCTTTAGAAGTTCTTAGTTTAATTAAATCATACTCATTAAAAAGAGCTGGTCTCGGCCCCACAAAACTCATATCACCCAATAAAATATTCCATAACTGAGGAATTTCATCCAAACTTGTTTTTCGTAAAAAAGAACCTATTGGGGTCAGGTATTGTAAGGGATTATTTAATAAGTGAGTTGCAACGACTGGGGTATTTAAATCCATTGTTCTAAATTTTGGCATCCTAAAAAGAATATTATTTTTTCCAACTCGATTAGACCAGAAAAAAATAGGGCCAATAGATGTAATTTTAATCAAGATCGCAGTTGTCAAGATAGGTAATAACAAGATAAGAATCATTGCTAAAGAAAAAAATAAATCAAAGGCTCTTTTTATCACTATAAATAAAGCTGTCTAAGCTATTTGTAAGTGGCGGTTTTTTTATTATAAGTCATATAACTTATAAAAAGACCGAATAATATACAAGCTAAAATTCCGTGCTCATGATGAAAGGTTGTATTAACAAATCCAATACCAAAAGTAACTAACCATGCACTAAACGAGCTAGCCCAAAGATAACAATCCTGATTATTTATTACTATTTCTTTAAATTTTCTGATTAAGTAATAAAGCCAACTAACCATGAAAAATAGTAAAACTAAAAATCCAACTATCCCACGCTCAACAAGAGCCGTTAAATAAATGCTGTGAGAATGGCCTTGAAATAAATAGTTGTTTAAATTGTAAACTTCTCCTCTGGCTTCAACTGAACTTTTTATATCCGCAGCTTTAATTTTTCCCCAGTTATCAATACCAATGCCAAAAACTGGAGCCCATCGGGCAGCTTCAATAGATATATTCCAGACTTTATCACGAGCGCCTAAAACATCATTTGCTTGTTCATTGCGAATTTCTTTTTGAATTATGCCAGTATTAAGCAATATAGAAAATATTATAATCACTACAACAGATAAAATACCGCCAATTTTAATTCTTTTATTCTGAAATATTATTAAAAATAATAACGTTGATAAAAAAATACCTATCCCAACAGCTGCTCTGCTTTGGCTAATAATCAGACTTATAAAAAAAAGAGTGTTTAACAAAACAAGCAATATCTTTTGATAAGATTTACTTTTATTCCATAGTGAGTTTAGTAGGCCTATCGATACGCCTAGAACTATTGTTAAATAGATAGCTGAATGATTAACATGACCTACTGAGTGTAATTGTAAATCTGGTTTGTCATGAAAATATAAATATCTCATAAGGCCAACAATTAATGGTGGTATTGCTCCCAAAACGACAAAATTTAAAAGAGATAAAATTTGTTTAGAAGAAAATTGAGATCTTAATATCATCCAGCCAGTTAATGTCGAACTTAAAAAAACTCTCAATCCCTTCCATTCGACATAATGAATTCCAGGAAAAAAAGTAGTTAAAAAAGCAGATCCAATAAGTAATAATAAAACCCAATCCCATTTGCCCCAGCTAAATGTTTTTAATTTTAAAATTTCATTAGTGAAAGCAAAAAAAAGAAAAGCTATCAAAAAAATGTTTTTTGGTGCTTCAAGGCTTGGTAAAGTTAATATAATCCCAGAAAGCAATACATATTGGATATGCTGAATGTTAGATTTAAATTGAAATGACAATCTTTTTCTCCTTAAAAATTATTATTTCTTTCTAGGCCTTAAATTTCTACTAAATAAATCTTTAATTGCCCCTTTTGATAAATATATCAGACAAATAAAAAAGCAAATTAATGTTTCTAGACATTGAAATACTTGGTTGTTTGCTGGAATATAATAAAAAAAGATTATCATTAAGTATAGCAATACAATATCATAAGGATCTCTAATTGAAATTACACGAAGCCATATTAAAGCCAGGAGAAATCCAAAAAAACTCATAACTATAAGAGTCCCCATGAAACCAAAATCAGATGCTAACCAAGGATATATAGAATGCCATAAACCTTGCTTACTATAACCTAAAGATGATTCTAGTAGGCCCGGTATTGAATTCGCTTCAAAGTAATTAGTATTAAAAAAATGATCGGCATTCCTTGCTAAAACCATAGAATTTCCAAGGCCAAATGTTGAAGAATGCTCAATATTAAAGGATAAAGATAAAGCATAATATCCCTGACATAAATATCGAATAATTGATATGTAAATCATATTTACCGAGTCTGGAAATATAGATTTAGAAACAAAATTATAATCAGCTAGAATTAATCTATCTGCAAAAAACGAATCTGCTACAACAACTCCTCGGCCTTTCATAGAAAATCCAAAGAATGTTAGGAAAATTAGTATCAATCCAATAAAACAAAACACATGTTTTAGTTTTATACGGAACATAGGATTTCTTATTTTTTGATATAAAAAAAGGAAAAAAGGAAATGTTATAACAATATCTGCTAACCCCTTATTCGTTCCTGTTGCAATATAAAGAGATAAGCCTGCAATAACACAAACAACTCCGACAATTTTGTATAATAAATTTATCTTATCCCAATAAATACATAACATTGGAAATAATCCTATTATCCATGGCGATAAAAAAGCCTTAATATATTCAGCGAAAATATAAGGGTTTCCTCTTTGAAGCCTCAAGTAATTATTGTGATAAGCATCGCCAGGATTAAAGATACCAAAAAAAATATCTGGAATAATTGATCCTGTTCTCGACAACGAAAGTGGTATAAATGTGAAAAAATTTACAAGCAAAGCTAGTCTAATAAAAGCAATGCCTCTTGATGCATCAAATTTTTTATAACGTATGCTTAATTTTTTATTTAATGAAATTCCGATAATGTAACCAAAAAAAATAGCTAACTGACTTGCTAGGAGATAATAGATAACATTGTTCGTTTGAGAATTCACCCAATTCCATGGGCCGAATTTATATAGTAATAGTGTAGCTGATAAGTAACATTGAAAAAACCAAAGCGGTATAAACTTTTCAGACCTCATATTTTAAATAATACTTTAATATTACCTAGAAAGATCCTTAAACGCGGTCCTAAAATATTTCTAATAAGTTTAAGAATTGGGCCAATACCTCGAAATTTTTGACTACTCTCAACTGCTTTATTATAGTTTACAATACCACTATACAAATTACCCCTAGCTAAATCGTATCTTGCCATAAGAAAATAAACTGAAGCATAAGCTTCATTTTTTCGTTGCAATATAGACAAGGGAATGTCATTTTTCACTGAGTAATATCTATCCAAGACCTCAAAGTACTCTCTGCACATAAATCCTCCAGGCACTTTATTAACGCCAGAATCTAGATGCGTTCGATATGCTGCAAGAGTCTTAGGTAGCATTTTAATATCACCAAGATTACTCATCCGAATCCAAAATTCCCTGTCAGCGCCTAATCTTAGGGATGGGTTCCAGCTTCCAAGTATATCGTAGGCTGATCTTTTGAATAGAGCACCAGGGCCAATATGGCAGCCTTGTGTGACGATTGTATCCTCTAAATCAAAAGGCTTACATACGTTTTTCTTTACTATTATTGAATTTTTATCAACTAAATCACAGTTAGGGAAAACACACACAGCGCTTTTTGAAGACATTAAATCACAAACCAGCTCTGATATTGCTTCAGGATACAAATAGTCATCAGAACTTAGGTATCCAATAAATTTTCCTTTGGAAAGAGACCATCCTTTATTAAGACTCACGACTTGCCCTAAATTTTTTTTATTTCTTAATAATTTTATTCTTTTTCCATATTTCTTTTTTATAAGTTGATATGTTTTATCAGTTGAAGCGTCATCAATTACGATATATTCAATATTTGTATAAGTTTGATTCAATACACTATCAATTGTTTCAATGATAAAAGAAAGTCTATTATAAGTAGGTGTAATTATGCTAACTAAGGGAGTTATTGTCATAGGTTAAGAATGTATTTTTGGCAACTTGTAAGCCTTAATCATAAAAATTAAAAAAATACTGGTTAACGCTAAAACAAAGACAGCTAAAAGCTTAAAAATCAAACTCGCATTACAAAGTGAATAAAAAGTTAAAATAATGAGTGCAATTTTAAGTATAAGCATTTTAAATTGTTTGTTTTTTTTAAAATTTATTGGTAAAAATCGAATAGTATAAAACATCATAATTGCATCTACTATTATTCTAAAAAGCCAAGCCAAAGAAGCTCCTTCGATACCATAAAGTTTTGTGAGGGTATACAAAGTAATAATAAAAAATGGAAATTGAATTAAATAAATAATAGTAATTAATTTTGAGTGGCCAGCGCTTTGAATCAATGTAAAGGGCACTTGAGCAATTGAATTAATCACTACACCCAAGACAAATATTTGCATTATCAAAGCACCCTGCTCAGCAAAATTTTGATTGATCCAAAAATACAGTATTTCTTTAGAAAATATTCCGATAGTAAATGCGATTGGAAAAATTGATAGAATTATAATATTGATTGATTTATCAAAAAAAATTTCAACTTCTTTTTTCTTGGATCTTGTAAATATTTTAGCTGATAATGTGGGAAACAAAACCATAGTAATCGATCCTGGAATAATCCATAATTTTGTTACAAGCTCTTGAGGCGAAACGTAATATGCAACAGCTGATGCAGATAAAATCCCACCTATCATAAATCTATCCACATAACCCATAAATGCAGCAATTAAATTACTAATAGTTATCCAACCACCAGTTTTAAATAAAATTTTTGCGGATTTAATACTTATTGATGAAGTTTCTACTTCTATTTTGTACTTACTCACTAGACGATTAACATAATAGCCGTGTACAAAACAAACTAAATATCTTCCTGCTACAAGAACAGCCGAAACGATAATTAAATCATTTTTCCAGTAATTAATAGCCAATAAAGGACTTAAAAAAGTCCATAACCCCGCTGGAATTCGAATTAAATTAATTATTTTAAACTCATGAAAAGCCTCTAAAATTCCTCTAAATCCTGAAGTAAGAATAATTGCAGGTATTGCAGTCGCCATTAAAAGAGAAGCTCGCTTTGCTTCGAGAGGATCTGCTACAAACTTGATTAATGGCACACCAAAAAAGACTAGAATTGCTAGGGTTAAACTTCCAACTACTCCTAATACCAATATTGCAACTATTCCAGTCTTGAGAATATTTCCTAATTCCTTACCATTTTTTTTACTTAAATTTACGGATATAGCATGTGTAAGTGATCGACCTATGCCTAGATCAAACATATTAAAATAACTAACTAAAACCCAAAGTAAACTTAACAAACCAAATCTGGCGTCACCCAGCTGAATTATTAAGCTTGGTATACAAAAAAAAGCTGCAGCCATAGGAAAACCGAGGCCTAATAAATTATAGACGCTGCTTTTAAAAAAACTTTTTTTTTTGTATCGCAGACTCAAATAAATATTTTCATGAATTAAGAGATTTATTTTTTATACCAGATGTTGTCATTAATAAAGTCAACGTAACTTAAGACTACTCTTAAAATCTGCTTGGAAACTATATTTGAATTGTAATCTAAGGGAGGTTTATTTGGGAATTTAAAGCTTTTGCGTTGAGAGGTGATGACTGTAATTGCATCTAAAACTCGGTTTTTTTTAAGGCCCGACATGATCAAAGTCCCAGAATCCATACCTTCTGGCCGCTCGTGAGTATTACGGATCATAATTGCGGGCAAATTAAGCATCGCAGCCTCCTCTGTCAATGTTCCACTATCAGAAATTACACAAAATGCTTTTAACTGAAGTTTAATAAAATCACAAAAGCCGAAAGGTTTTAAAAATGAAATTTTTGAATTTAATTCTCCCAAATCAAAATCTTCTAAGCGTTTTTTTGTTCTTGGATGAGTAGAAACAATTACCGGGATATTGTAAATTTCAGCAAGTGAATTAAGCGTATCTAATAAATCTTTAAGATTTTCTCTGCAGTCAACATTCTCTTCACGATGTGCACTAATTATAAAATAGTTATTTTCTTGAAGTCTAAGCCTATCTATGACATCGGAAGCATTAATTTTATCATTATAGAAATCTAAGACCTCACGCATATGAGAGCCAGTTTTGATTACTCTCTCTGGTCTGATGCCCTCTGAAATTAGATATGACCTAGCATGCTCAGTCAGAACAAAATTTATATCACTCAAATGATCTATAACCTTCCGGTTTAGCTCTTCTGGCACGCGTTGATCAAAACAACGATTTCCTGCCTCCATATGAAATACAGGAATTTTACGGCGCTTTGCTGCAATTACAGCTAAACTAGAGTTTGTATCTCCATAGAACAAAACCGCATCAGGCATTTCTTTTTCGAAGATCTCATCAGATTTCTCTATGACCTGCGCTATAGTTTTAGCAGTGTTTTCTCCAGCAGCGCCTAAAAAATAGTCTGGTTGGCGAATTTCGAGATCATCAAAAAAAATTTCATTTAGCTCAAAGTCATAATTTTGACCAGTATGAACTAATAAATGATTCGTATGGCTATCAAATTCAGCAATAACTCGACTCATTTTTATAAGTTCCGGCCTTGTCCCGACAATAGTCATTATTTTAAGCATATATTAAATTATATTTAATAGAAATTTCTGCGCTTACTTCCGCGTTTATCGTTGAAATTTCTCTTTTTCCATAAGGCGCTATGAGGCTCTTCTACAACTATATGGCCATCAGGCCTAGGTTCTTTTGTATAGTAATAAAGCACAATAGATCTTCTTGGTTTTCCTTCTGGAAAGTTAATTGGATCTGGTAAGCCATGAAAACTTTTATCATGCGTTTCGAAAATAACCAATCGGTTAAATACGGGGGGGATTTTCTTTAAACATTTATCTCCAGTTGCATCATAAATACCAAATTCCCCACCCCATGACTCTTTCCATCCAGGATTTAAATAAAGTAACACATTTAACCTACGATTTAGTCCAGAAGCATCATGATAATTTCCATCAACATGAACATCGAGAAGGCCTCCTCGGTTGGTAACATTCAATCCTCCACCCGTAAAATAAGGATCAGGTAGTAATTTATCTATACCTATAATTTTAGAGATTGCTTTTAAGAAAATAGCGCTATTCAGAATTCTAATTGCATTAACAACTCCATCGGGAATATCAAATTCAGACGTCCATTTAGTTCTATATTTAATTTCAATATCACTATCATTTATAGCATCCCAATCATCTTCATTTATCTCCGGGAATGATTTATAGCATTCTTCAATAAAATCTTTTGGGAAAAAATTATCAACATATATATGTTTATAGGGTTGCTTAAAGAAATTAATATTTTCTTTAACATTAAGTAATTTATCTGAACATTGCATAGCAATATATTTAAGCTCATCTTGAGAATAATTCATAATTTTTTTAATTAATATATTTAATTTCTTCTTGGATAAATTTTAATGAAAGAAGAAGATTTTTAATCTCTTTAATATTTAAACGATGTGTATTATGAGAAGTATAATCTTCACAATTTGCAATAGCTAATTCACCCTCAATAAAGTATTGTGCATAGTTTAAATCGCGGTTATCTGAGGGTATGCAATAATAATTTCCTAAATTTTTTGCCCTAACCATCTCTTCCCTTGAAATCAATGATTCATATAATTTCTCACCATGTCTCGTACCTATAGTTCTGATTTCTGGATCGAAATTAAAAATCTCTTTGAGCGCTTGTGTCAAATCTAGAATAGTTGCAGCCGGTGCCTTTTGAACAAAAATATCACCCTGAGATCCATGCTCGAAAGCAAAAATAACCAAATCAACAGAATCCTTAAGAGACATCAAAAAACGAGTCATGTTAGGGTCTGTAATTGTCAATGGCTTTCCTTCTTTTATTTGATTAACAAATAATGGTATTACAGAACCTCGAGATGCCATAACATTTCCATAACGAGTAATACATAGAATTGTTTCTCTTTCTTGTAACATTCTAGACTTCGCTAAAACAATTTTTTCCATCATTGCTTTAGAAATACCCATAGCATTAATAGGATAAACAGCTTTATCAGTACTCAAAAAAACAATTTTTTTTACTCCCCGAGCGGCTGCGGCAGAAATAACATTTTCCGATCCAATCACATTTGTTTTTATTGCCTCTAAAGGATAAAACTCACAGGACGGAACTTGTTTTAATGCGGCAGCATGAAAAACATAATCAACGTCTTTAAGTGCATCAAAAATACTTGAGTAATCTCTAACATCCCCAATATAAAATTTAACCATCGTATTATTCAAGGACAAGCGCATCTCCTCTTGTTTTTTTTCATCTCGGCTAAATATTCTAATTTCTTTAACGTCTGTATCTAAAAATTTCTCAACTACAGCCTTGCCAAAAGAACCTGTTCCTCCAGTAATTAATAAAATTTTATCTTTAAACATATTGAGCCTTATCATCGAAAATCATGCATTTCCTTCACTAAGTCCTTCCAGCTAGGGGGGATATACCCTGTCAAATCATTAAATTTTTTTGCATTTAATACTCTATTAATTTTAACAGTTTCATCATCAATTAATTTAATTTTCTTATCATATTCAATAGCAACCAACTTCAATAATTCATATTTACTAATTGGCAGGGAAGCCAAGTGATAAACACCGTGCAAATTGGGCATAGGCATCACAAAATTGAAAATAATTCTAGCAATTTCAACTGCAGGAAGACCGGAAAATATAGCTTGTCGATATCCAAGAACATTTGTTTTTTGAGATAAAAACCAATCTATTAGGCCAATTTTCTTATCAATTCCATGACCAACTATTGAAGTTCTTAATGTGATCGCGTTGTTAGAATTTACCTCACCTAATAGTTTCGATCTGCCATACAAATCAATAGCATCAGGAAAATCAGATTCAACATAATGACCTTTATTTCCAGAAAAAATACAATCTGTGCTAAAGTGAATTAACCTTGACCCCATAATATTACATATTTTATTTATTCTATGAGGCAATAAAGCATTTATGGGAATTGCGACAAGGGGGTTGTTTGAAATATCTAACTGTTTGATAACACCAATACAATTTATAACAATTTCAGGTTTTATTCGAAAAAATAAAGCCTCTAATTTAGCTGCATTCTCAACATCAACATCAAATATTATTTTGTTTCGTAAATTACATGGAAAATATTTTTTAATCTTTTCTGATCGAGCTGTACCAAAAACCTCTAATTCAGGCTTCATAGAAAAATACTTGAATATTGTGCTTCCAAGCATTCCCGACACACCTAAAATCAATATTTTTTTCATTGTGATTTATATTTTTTTAATAATTTGAAGTAGTTAAGTAATTTATTTGTAAGTAAATTGCTATCAAAATGCATTTTGAAGTATCGGCGCCCATTCTCTCCCATAATATTAAGCTTTTTTGAAGGTAGCTTGTACATATAAACTATTGCCTTTGCAAGTGCATCTGCATCTTCAGCAGGAACAGCAATTCCAGCGCCTGCACCTTTAATTAATTTTGCTCCCTCCCCATTTATTGATCCTACAATTGGTTTTCCAACAGCCAAATACGCCTGAATCTTGTTTGGAATAGTTAAATTAAATATTTCTTTATTTCTCAAGGAAACAAGCAAAATGGAAGCCTGTCTTAAAATTTTTGGCATTTTAGTGATTGGGTAAACGCCTTCATAGTGAACGTTTTTTAATTGTAAACGTAAAATTTCTTTTTTTAACCAATTAAGCCTGCTCCCCTCGCCTAAAAAAACAAACTTAATTTCTTTATAATTCCTAAGTTTAAATGCTGCTTTTAAAATTATCTCAATTGCTTGAGCTGAACCAATATTACCGGCAAACAAAACAGTAAATCCTGTTTTTAAGCTTGAAATTTTTATTGGTGATTTATCAGCTCCAACAAAAAATGATTTATCTATGGAGTTTGGGAAAAAATAGATTTTCTTACGGAAAGATAATTTTTCAATTGACCCTAAAAATCCTCTTGATTGCATTAATATAAGACTTGATCTTTGATAACAAAATCTCACTGCATACTGCAAGAGCTTGAATAGAAATTTAGATGAAATAGCACCAGTTGCAACAACGCTATCTGGCCACAAGTCTTGAACCCATAAAATCACAAGATTTTTTTTTATCATTCCCACCCAAAAAGCTACTAGAGATTGAAAAATTGGAGAAACTCCATAAACAAAAATTAAATCATACTTTCGGTGGCGAAGTAAAAATGGAGAAAAAATGATTCCGCTTATTATAAAAGAGCAATAATTCAAGCTTAATTGTAGGTAGTTATTAGAATCTCCTCGCGGTATAATAGGAACACGAAAAATTTTAATATTTTGCCATGTATGAATTTTCCATTTAATGCCACCGTAACCATTCAAAAAAACGCCTTTGGGATAATTAGGCATGCCAGTTAAAACTTCAACAGTAACACCCTTTTCAACCAAGTCTGAGGCAAGTTGATTTATTCCAAAATTTTCAGGCCAAAAATATTGTGAAACAATTAGGATTTTAAGTCTTTGATTTTTCATAAAAGTCAATTAAATAGGTTTTTGGCTTAATATAAAATCAATCAAATCTTTTGTAGCTCTTTTTTTTAATGACTTAGATTTAATACCAAGATATCTTTTTACTGCTCGAGCAATTGAATTAGCGGAATTAGGATCAAAAGACTCGACAGGATTAACCAACTCTCGAACATAATCAAGTTCAGAAGCAATAATAGGCATTCCTAGATATTTTGCCTCTAAAAGGGGAAGCCCAAATGATTCGGAGAGTGAGGGATAAATTAAAGCACTAGACTTGGAGTATAAATTATTAATATTTGCAAGCTCTATCTCGCCTGCGTTAAATAACCTTAACCCACGATTCCCTTTAATACCACTCAGATTTGAAATTAATGAAGTATAAAAATCTTTATTTAAAGTTAAGCATAGTGATGGAAAAAGGCCTTCATTTGCCAACAATATCCATGCTTCAATCAAAGTTTTATGATTTTTGTGTTTGTCGGCTGAGGCGACATAAGTAAAATCATATTTCACTTCATTATCTTTTACCTTACTTAAGTAGAAATGATTGAATATTTGAAATGAAAAAATTGGTTTCTGATTTTTCTGTAAATAATCTCTTAAAGTTTTTTCCATTAAATTTGTTTGCACAATAAAAAAGTCAACATTTTTACTAAATAAGCGAATCCAGAATTTTTCATAAAATAATCGTAAGAAATTATTAAAATCTAAAAAAGTAAATTTAAGAGAAGTAATTAATAATTTATTGTGGATTAATAAAAAAACACTTGATCTTAATTTAAAAATTGGGGGTAGATTTCCGAGGGAAAAAACAGAAGTTTCCTTTGATGAATTTAAAAACAAAGATATCTCAGCTAAAAATCTATCAATCAGAAATGGTCTAACATATTTTATATTTAAATTAATATTTTTAACAAAAAATGGATGAGATTTTATGCGGGAATCTAGATAAATCATAGAATGTCTGGAATTTATAGCCTTAATAATAAAAAATAAAATAGTTAAGCCTCCACCGTTATGAATATTATTTGCATAAATTATAATTTCAGGTTTTTTAGCTTTGTAACTAAAGATTAATGTTTTTATGTCAAAAAAAATAAACTTAAGTAAATTGTATAAAAAATGTAAAAAAAATAATATTTTTTTACTTTTAAAGATTTGATTACGAAGATTTTTTTGAGAAATTTTTAAATTTTCTTTAATTTTAAATGTAGAGCTATCATTTATATTGACTTTACTAAGAACTTGATCGACACCATGTAAAGTTGTTAATCTTGCAAGCCTTGTCCATAAGAGATGGTCTTCTCCCACTTTAAATTTTGCATTAAATTTATTTATCGAGAGTAATGATCTCTTTAAAACTACAGTAGGTGTGGCAATGCGGCAACTGAAAGCAACAAAAGGAAATGTATAACTTTTCTTTCCGCTGTGTATAATTTTTTCATTTCCAATACCTTGGTGAATCTGCAAATATGATGTATGTGAAAATAACCAGTTATTCTTTTGCATTAAAGAAATTTGAGTAGTTAATTTATTGGGAAGCCATGTATCGTCAGAATCCAGAAAGCTCAAATATGTTCCTGAAGCTCTTTTTATACCCAGATTACGTGCGAATGCTGGACCAGAATTTACTGGATTATTTATATATATTGCATTAGGTATCGTAGATACTTTTGATTCTACTAAATGCGTATCTAGTTCTGAACTACCATCATTAATAACTATGAGCTCTATATTTTGGAAGGTTTGTGCTTCGACTGAAGAAATTGCACTCAAAGTTACCTTAGTTCTATTATAAAAAGGCAATATAACACTCACTTTTGGATATATTTTTTGTGATTTTAGATTCATTTCTTTTTGGTCATTAATTTTAAAAAAAAGAAGTAAAAATAATTTAAAGTTATAATTAAATAGAAAATATAGATTCGCTTAGATTTAATATTCAAAAGCTTAATAAGAAATTTTCTTGCCTGGTAATCCAAAGCTAGGCTTTTAATAAATGTTTCTAGCTTGTATTCAGTATAAGAAGCCATCTCTAAATAAGCTATGGCATCAGTAGCAAAAAATAGTCGAATATTTCTTTTTCTTAACAATGTAGAATGTATTAAATCTTCACAAAATGCTTTACCACTAAACGGAAAAAAATTATTAAGGATAAGATTTGACCTGCGATGAATAACACAGCCTCCGGGCAGCCACTCCGATTGAATTAAAGTTTTTTTGGTATTTATGCTTGGGCCCTCAGGCGACCCTGATAAATAAATGCTACCAGCTTTGTAACCTTTTTTACCGTTAATAAGCCAATAGTAAAAACTAGAACGAGATTTATGAAAAATTGATTTATTCTGAAAGTTATATAGAGATGGAGATAACGCAGTTTTAATAGGTAAAAGCTTGAGCTTTCTAAGCAAAATTTCTATACAGTGATGTTCCAAAATTATATCATCATCTAACTGCATAACAAACTCACCTGTGGCGAGCTTGAATCCTTCACTCCTCTGATAAACCTGCCCAGATTTGTCACATAACTTAACTTTAATATTAGGCATAGTAAAAATTGATGCCGACTTAAAATATGTTATAGGAATGCATACTATAATTTCATCCGGCAACACTGATCCTGAATTTATGCTGGACAAAGTTTTTTCAAGCTGCGGACCACCAAGGCTTGCTATCACAACCGTTAACTTTGTTTTATTCATCTGCAAGTAATAAAGTCCACTGTTTTAAGCTTTTATCTAAAAAGAAGTATTGTTTGCTTTTATTAATGCCTATTTTTAGATTTTTTATGGCCTGAATCATTTCATGCAGATCTCTAACAAAAATAACATCTAAACAGCCTCTTAAAGGACTAAGATTAGGGCTTGCTCCATCCCAAATTTGAATTACATGAATTCCATAACAATAAGCATCTACTGCAGCGGAAGTAATATTACCAGTAATTACAATATCGCAATCTGAAAGTAAATGCTCAATTTTTTGATGACTTATTTTAATTCTATTTGATACTGAATTTTTCAAACTATATTTATAAGCTGGATGCGGTTTAAAGATAAAAACAGTATTATTATCAAAAATCTTAGACGCAATGTCGAGCCAAGTTAACATCAAATCATTATTTTTAGAAATATAATCACCACAAAACAAAATTCTAATTGCCTTCTTTGATCTGGCTTTTAGGTTACGTTTACGCTTTATTAAATGAAGATATCTAAGTGCCTCAACCTTAATGAGTCGTTCTTTAGGGTAATCACTATCAATCATCAATTTGTATGCTACAGGACTATTCACAGCTAAAATGTCTGGCAAAGGGGTTTGATTTACTTTTTTTAATGAATAACTTGGCGAATAATAAAAATAGCGCAAATCCCAATAACGTATCGTTGTATGTGGAACTCCAACTAATTTTCCGTGCCCATGATATTTCCATGCATGAATGAGAGCCATTTCCCAAGGCTGATTTTCAGATATATAAATACCTAAACGTTGCTTCGAAATGCTTCTAAATGTATCCTTAAAAAAATATAATTTTAAGCAAGTGTCTATAACAGGACTTCCAAGCAATGAATTTTGCCACTCTTTTATATGGAAAGGCCATAAGTCAACATCGTATCCGTATGGTTTAACGCTATAAATAGTTTTTAATTTTTTATAAGATTTCCTGATTTTTATATAATCAGTAATTACCGCACGAATTATTTCTAAAGTTAGAGGTTTATTTAATAATTGATGGATTTCTCTATATTTTGAAGCTATAGTAAATTTATTAACAATATTATTTGCTTTTGATAATGTATTCACTTGTGGATTTACGAAAAATTGATGTACCCAATTAGTTTTTAATCCCAAATCATGAATTTTTTCTATAAGCAAAGTCCAATAATTTGAATGAAATCGATCATTTTTTGAATTTTGAATGTCTAAATGTGCCAAAACATCAATCAAAGTAATTTGCCCAATGTTTTCTTTTTTATCGGAAGTTCGAGCAAAATACAAAGGCAAAGACTTTAAAAAATATGTTGCAAGAAATAAAAAAGCTTTAAAAAAATATGGTGTATAGTTCCGTGGATGATATTTTTGAAAATTTTTACGGGTAATTTTAATCTTATTAAACTTAAAAGGTATATCCTGTTTAGAGCAGAATCTTGATATCACTGTAAACAAATTGAGGTCATCTGAGCTTAATTCAATTTCTGAAATATTATTAACTCTAATATAATCCTCTAATGCCAGGACTTTTATAGCATTATTAATTTCCGAAATGTCAGAACAATTAAATTTTTGTGCGATAGAGGTTGCCCACCAGTAACTAAAACCTTCTCGTATAGTAAAATGTTCAACAATAGATTTATTATCAAGTTCAAACTCACCTAAATTGTATATCCATTTTAAATATACGTTTTTATACTTGTCTGAGTGATTTTCTACATGCTCTACTATAGAAAATTCATTAAGATTTTTAGTTGACGGGTGATGACCCCAATATAAAATCCACGAATTTATTTTACCTGGAGTATCTTGTGAATCCCAAATATGTAATTTTTTATTCAATACTTAACCGGACTACATAATTATTTGTGAATCTAATTTTTATTATTTCTCATTAAAAGTTCGACCTTTTCAAGATCAGCAGGGTTATCAACAGCATAAGTTTGATACAACGTTGGAATCATACGAATTTTAAAACCATGCTCTAAAACTCTCATCATGTCGACGGATTCGGCTATCTCTAAAGGAGTAGGAGGAAGTTTTGTATACTTAATCAAAAAATCACGACGGAATGGAATAATACAAACTTGCTTATGCATTGCAATCTCGTCAATCTTGAAGCGAGTAGGAATAGGCTCACGACTAAAGAAAAGTGCATTACTTTGCAGATCACAAACAACCTTTATACAATTCCGATCTTCGAACTCTTCCAATGTGTTTATTTTACCTAATAAATTGGTCACCTGTATTGACGAATCATTCATCATAGGACGTACTGCTTCTTCGATCATATTCGGGTGCGTCATAGGTTCATCGCCCTGCACCATAACAACAATATCATATTTAACTTTATTGGCTTTTTCTAATTTTAAAAGAGCCTCAGCACATCTGTCAGATGCTCTTTCATGGCATTCAGCCGTCATCACAGCTGAACCACCAATTGAAATAATATAATCATAAATAACCTTATCGCACGTGGCTACTGCTACTGTTCTGGAAATTTTGGATAGCATAGCTTTCTCATAAACATGACCAATCATTGGTTTATTAAGAATTAAGCTCATAGGTTTACCAGGAAAACGTGAGCTTCCCATTCTTGCGGGGATGATTGTAAGAATATTCATTAAAATTTACTTCTATCTTTTTTACTTAATATGAAATTTTATTAAAATCTAAAAACCTGTAGTTAAAGTAATTGTTTTACTTAAATCTTATTCCTGCTAAGAGAGAGTCTCTAGTGCATCTTACAAATCCGAAATTAGGATTCTAAAAATTATAGGTACTCTTTAATTTTATCAAATATTAAATCACTTCCAGAACTTGTATAATGAACAGCATCATACGTTAATTTTGTATCAAAATCTGGCAAATCAATAGTTTTTATATTTTCAATCGAACGATTAAATTTATTTGTATTTATCAAGCCATCATAAAAAGAGCTTGGTCTACTTCTAGTGAAATTGATCAATGAGTCTACTAAAGGAGTATTTATTAGCAAAATTTCAAATTTTTCTGTAAGTGCTTCTATATTTTTTTTATATTCGTAAGAATAATCCATAGAGTAAAGTGAAATTAAATCTCCAGTTGATGACAAAAAATTTTCAACAAAAGTTGGCTGAACAATTTTTTCTCCCATTAGATATCTTGCTTGTTTAATTGCATCATCTAAAAGAGATAATTTTTTTGGTGTAAAATCAACAAAACCCATATTTGTGATTATTTTTGTTGGACTCAATTGATTTATACTTAAAAAATTAATTAAAGTCGACCAAGTAGTCAACTCAATTGGTCGGCAAATTATCAAATAACTCGACTTTTTTCGCTCCATTTCATGTATGATTTTTTGAGCTAAAGATGTACTAAAATCAGAGCTAACACCTCTAGAATCTAGGAAAATAAAATAATCAAAGTTTTTATTATGCGAACTACTTTTAATTACAAAATCATGCCCATCATTTAAGTAATTACCTATAACAAAAAAACTTAAACTATTACAGGATATTTGAATTGGTCGCATAAGACGCCGCTTCACTCAACATAACTGAATCAATTGAGTAAGCTAAAAACAAATATCCTTCATTAATTTTTAATTTCAAATTTTCTGGATCTGGTTTAATTATATGAATACCACATGGAATATTTGATAAATTGCAAAGCTTTAAAATTTTATCAATGCACGCTATGAATTCTGGGCTTTCAAATTCTCCAGTTAGTCCCATTGACGCAGATAAATCATATGGTCCAATTAAAATTGCATCCAAACCATTTACAGCCAAAATTTCTGAAAGATTACTCACAGCCTTATAATTTTCTATCATAGCAATTAATAAAGGCATTTGAGCTTCTTCAAAATAAGTATCAAAATATTTACCAAACAAATTAGCCCTAGAAAAGCCAACTCCTCTTTTTCCTGAGGGGGGCCATCTACACGCATCTTTCAAATTAATTAATTGATCAGCATTTTCTATCATAGGAACAATTACGCCACCTGCTCCTGCATCCAAAACCTGCTTACAATCTTTTGGGTGTGCTTGAGCTAATCTTGCCAGTGGCAGAGCTCCCGCCAATTCTAAAGCTCGAAAAATATCAGGTAATTGATGAACAGAAATTGCGCCATGCTCCATATCAACCGCAACCCAATCAAAATCAGCTGACCCAATTATTTCTGCTACAGACGCATGTGGTAGTTGCATCCAGCTTCCAATAGATGGCCTCTTTAAAGACATTTGAGTTCGAATAAATCTAATTCTACTTAAACGGTTCATTATATTAAAAAGTCCTCAATAAAATTTTCAGCGCAAGAATTCCATAAATTTCTATTATCACTATGACGCCTTAAGATAAAATTAATCTCATTTACTTTTGCAGCTTCAAGATCTGAGTGAGCATCTCCAATCATTAAACATTTTGTCTTATCCAAATTAAGCTCAGAACATAGATTATTTATAACATTTTTTTTTGAATGCGGGGATCCAAAAACTCTAAAAAAACAGTTGGTCAAATTAAGTTCATTAATAATATACTCAAGCTCTTCTTGTGGCGTAGCTGAAACGCAAATAAAAATTTGATTATATTTATTTGCTCTAAGGTATTCTTCTGCACCTGGAACCCAAGGAGAATTTATAACAGCATTTAAAACTAATTTACTGAATTCATCACAAAACTTAATTACAGTTGATTTAGAAGTATCTAAACCCGCCCATCGCAAATATATTGGAACTTTATCAAAACGGGAAATACCATTATTACTTTTATGATGATCAAGTATTTTTTGTGCAATTTTAATGCCATATGGTTCAAATAATCGATAGTATGATTGAGACTTAATATTAATAGATTCTTTTATAACGCCATCAAAATCCCAAAAAAAAACTTTAAAATTCTCTAGTATCTTCATTTTAAAATTATTTGCGGACCCAAATTTGATTATAAGTATATTGCCAACCATCGGTATTGGATGCAATATACTCAGCTTGTCTCTTTTCTTTTAGTACAAGACCTAAGTCAGTTAATATATCATTACTTTTTTTTGCTTGATCTTTAAAGTCATCATTTATTTCTATAAGCACCTCTTTTGTTGCAGAAAGCACATCATGTCCACCTTTTAGAATAAAATGCTCAAGTCCATCAACATCTATTTTAATAAAATCAGGCTGGGGAATTTTTAATAATTTTTTCACCTCATCTAAACTTATTCCAATTGTTTGGAACTCGAAAACTTCCTTGATCATCTTTCCGTCCCATCCAAAATTTCTCCCAAAATTTGAAAGAGCCCCACCCCACTCTTTTGTAGTTAATTTCAATTGACTTGATCTTAAACTGTCATTAAGCGCCAATGGAACAATAACTATTTGCTTCGTAAGATCATTTATAAAAATATTTCTTGCAAGTAATTCTAAATTGAATACTGAGGGCTCAAAGGCCCACACCTTGCAATTTTTTGATTTTGCTGCGTAAATAGAATATAGACCAATATTAGCTCCAATGTCCCAAAAAATGGATTTTTTTGGCATTGAGTCAATCCACTCAAGAGTTTCTGGTTCTTTACTTGAAAAAGTGAGAGCTCTCCATTTGCATAAAGAATTTGGAGTTGTAATTCTTAAATTCAAATTTCTATAAACAACTTCAGTATAACTTTCCATAACAAAATTAATTATATTCTTAAAAATATAATTACTAATGCGAAATTTAAAAACAACAGCTAAAAAACTATTTATTATAATTTTTAAGAAAAAGATTATTTTACTCTTCATGAGCTAATTAATTTTTTTAAAATTAAAAATTTTATTTTTTTTGAATATCATACTCTGTAGGTGGAACAAGTTGTTCAAGTTTTTGCCCTGTGATAAATCTAATAACTTCTTCAGTAGCTTCAATTTCCATACGAGATCTACAGTCCAATGACATAGACCCCATATGAGCTGTAAGCAAGCATCGTTCTATTTCTGATAATTTTCCTATATAAGGCTCTTTACCAAAAACGTCGATTGCGGCACCAGACAAATGTCCAGAATTTAAAACGTTAGCTAAGTCTTCCTCATTTACAATACCGCCTCGAGAGGTATTAACAATAATTGCATCAGATTTCATCATCATCAACTCTTTGAAACCAATCATATTTTTAGTTTTTACTGTAAGGGGGATATGCAATGAAATTACATCAGCATTTTTATAAATTTCATCCTTTCCAACCCACTCAAGTTTGAGATCAGGAGCAATATTGTCTTGGGGATTTAAATCATTTATGAGAATTCTTGGAGAACCAAATGATTGTATTCTGCGAAGGACTCTACCCCCTATCCGTCCAGCACCAATTATTCCAATTGTAATTTCGGGGATGCGTCTACCAAAATGTCTTTGCCACTCACCTTTATGCATTTGAGAATTTGAAATATGTACTGACCTCAGCAAAGACAATATTAATGCGATTGTGAATTCTGCAACTGCAGGGGCTGGAGCATCAGGTGTATAACTAACTTGAATATTTCTTCGCTTAGCTGCTAACAAATCTACATTATCTAACCCTATTCCAACACGAGATATGAACTTAAGTTTTTTAGCATTATTAATTACATTCTCTGTAATTTGTTCAGTGCCAGCAATTAAAATTTCAAAATCAGTTATCATTTCAACTAATTCTGCTTCTTGGAGTCTCCTTCCAAATGGATTAACTATATATTCCGCCCCAACCGAATCAAGTAATTCGAATGGTAATTTATTTTGATCAGCAAAGGGAACAGTCGTAATTAGTACTCTAGCCACATAACACCTCAAAAGAAAAGATTAATTACATCATACCCGATTCAATATTGGAAATATTCAAAAAAATAGTAATTTATTAATAAGTTTAAACCGTTTCAATTTACAAAAATTCATAAGATTATTTATTGAGTAAATCAAAACGAGTGAATTAAAAAAAAGGGGCTACAAATTTATAAAATATTGTTACACAATTTATTAAGTCTCTCTGCATAGGAATATTTATCATCAAAACAAATATAACGCCTTTTCTCGTCTAATTTTTTTTTGCTTGTTATTTTTCTATGATTGCAAAGATATAGAATTATTTTTTCTAGATTATCTAAATCTTCACAAATTTTAATTTCATCAAAATTACGTAGGGGAGAAAAATGTATAAAATTTTCAAACATATTTCTTGGGCTCCATATGTTATTTTTTTCTTCATGTGCTAATACCAAAAATTTTTTTTGAAAATATAGCGATTCGACCACCATTGATGTTATACCACCTATCAAGAATTCAGCATTTTTAATAATGCCAGGCAAATATTCTTCAGTAGGAATCGCGCCTTGATGTTTTCCGATATTAACCCACCAACCTTCTTTATGAACATAGAAACTATCAGAATTACTATAAAAATAATCTTCTAGCTGGGGATCAATAACAATATTTGAGTAATTTTTAAGATTACTAGAGTAGGATCTATTTATATCAGGATAAGGTCTATAAACAACCTTCAGATTACCAAGCTTTTCTTTATTCTTTTCAATTATTTTATTAATAAGCTTCAATACAGAAATTTCATCGAAAACTTTCAAGGTGCCAACAAAAAGAATATATTTAAAAGGAAATAAAGAACTTATGTTTTTCTCTCTTGACAATAGATAGTTATCAAATCTAGGGGTACCTATACAGGTAATTTGATCATTTTCAAAAAATTGAATAGTTTTTGCATGCTCTGCACTTTGCTTTCCCCATACACCAATATGATCGGGACGTCTCAAAAAAATAGTTTTACTTGAGAGATTATCCCAATTGTCCATCAAATAAAGGGTTTTAAAATTAAGATTTTTTGAAATACGAACTAGATCTATGGTTTCATGTTCAAATGCTTTTGTAGGTAAAATAACTAAATCAGGCCTCAATTTACATAAAGTACTAAAAAGAGAGTTATTAGTAGGAAGTAATGAAATTTTAAATAAGGAAATAACATCATAAATAATAGGAAGGGTGAATAATGAATAATATACCCAGGAAATTTTTTTTCTAAGAAAGTTAAACTTACTTTTGCTAACATAATCTACTAAAAATTTGAATTGAAAAGTTTTTGAGTATTTTTTGTATTTCCACGCAGCTAATTTAAATAGTGTAATAAGTTTTTTTTGTGATTTAAAATCAATTGAATTATAAAAAAAAATATTATCACCAATTAATGGTTCAGGAATTTTAATGTTTTTTTCAATTATCAAAAAAACGTCAAAACTATTATTCAAGGCAAATAAAGCTCCCGAATAATAATAATTTCTTATAAATAAATCTCCGCTTAGAACTACAGCTATTTTCTTTTTTATAGTTTTTTTTGGGGTACGCTTCATACTAATGTAATAAGTAATTAAAGAGATAAAGATTTATATATGCAATTATTTGTGTGTTTTAATGAAATTAGTAATTGATGATTGCAACTCTTTAGAACCTGAACAAAATTTAATCAAGTTGCTATACCTATTTTTTTGTGGCACTAAAACTTCAACTGGATCAAAATATAAAGCTACTTTTCCTATATAGTCTGCAATAATTGCAGGTGAAGAAAAAGGCATTACTATAGCTAGATCACTATTTCTAATTAAAGTATAAATATTATCATCAATCATTGCATTTTTTATAAACCCGTCATCAATTAACTTATTTAAATACCTAATGTAATCATGATCATGATTTTTGTTATATCCACGTTTTGCTTTTATTTTTAAATTAATTTTAATGTTTAAATTACGTTCTAGCTCTGAGACAACATCTAGAATAGAACGAATAAACTCTGTGCAAGAAAATAAGGAATAATAACCATCCCAATGACCTATTGCTGCAAGATAGTTTTTTGAATATGGTGTAACGTCGAATATTAAAATATTTAATTCATTTTTTTTTTCTTGAGAATTATACTTATCTAGGTACCATAAAATTGGGTTAACAACATTAATTCTTGCTTTAATTCCAATGTCTTGTAAATATTTTTTAAAGTAATCTGTCCACACCATCATACCATCTACGGCAATATGACGATTAACTGGATATGGATAACTCTCTCTATATTTTTTGAAGGAGAATGGAATTATATTTTCAGAATACCATAACATATATGTATTAAATTTACGGCCACTCCATCGCCTCATCCATAATGGTTGCGAATTATAATTTGAGTTAGTTATAAATATAGCTTCAATTAAGTTGTATTTATCTAGATATTCAACAATCCCAAAAAAAATAATATCTTTAAAAATAAATATAAGTACTGGATTTCTAAGAGCCATAGAGAAAAAAACAAAATACAAATAAAATTGACGAAAAAGAAATTTGAAAAAATCAATTATATTTGGAGGGTTTTTTTTTAATAAATTAAAAAGCGGTTCTTGAGAATATGAAATATATGATGAGTTGGAATACATTGATTGCTTTAAGGAAGCAACTTCAATTCTTTTACAATGCTTTAATTGAGGAATTTCGCAATTTTTACAGTAATCCCTAAATTCTCTATCAGAATCCCCATTAAAAATATCTTTATCCGGAATTCCATATATTAGAGCTGCAGATTGCTTTGCTGATGAAATTCTAAAGGAGCAAATAAAGAAAAAAAAGATACACCTAAATGAATGATAAATAGAACTAATTAATGTTCTTGTATACAAAAAAAATGGTGGGGATATTTTGAGTGAATTACCATCAAAATATAGGGATATAAATTTTGAGTTTTTTATTTGCATCCCTCGATTATTGTTATGAGCCTGTAAAACAAATAATGGCAAAGTTAATTCAATAATTTTTTGAAATAATCTCGCTTTAATTAAGGCCAATGTAAAAACATCTAATGGTCCAAGTCTATCAAATTTTATATATTTGATAACATCGTCGTATTTTTTATAGATCTCTGAAGGATTCAAATTCATTATTGAGTTTAAAAATGGTTAATTACCATACTCAAGAAATGCAACAGGAGTAGGCAAATTATCTAATAAATATTTGCATGAGTCGATCCTAATTAATTTATAGCCAGCATTACTAAATGCTTTCATTGAGGCTTTATTCTCTAAGTAAACTCCAGCAACTATTTTTTTAGCTATTTTTTTTTTAATAGCCCATTTAGAAATTATTGATATAGCTGTGGTACCAATTTTTTTATTCCAAAAATTTTGATCAAAAAGACAGATTCCAATATTACTTATATCATCGGTATGCTGATCAAGCTTAATAGTTCCTATAATTTTATTGTTTGACTCCTTATGCCAAATACCAAAAAAGTAAGTTTTTGTTGACATTAAATTTAAGTTTATAAATTCTAATACAGTACTATAAGTTTGAAATGTACTTTTTACGGTTACTAAAAATTGATTTACTTTTGGATCATTTAAGGAATTTATATAGGTGTCATGAATATCCTCGGAATGTAATATTTTTAAATAAATATCCTCTATGGATATTACGTCATTTATGTTCATTGGCTGGGCTTAGATGCAACAATATAAAACCTGTCATCTTTTTCATAGTTCTTATCTGACCCTATTAAACTTCTACCTTTTAAATTTTCCTGAGTAATTTGTGTAATATTAATTAAATTGAAATTTGAGAATTCGTCGTTTACTCTATTGATATCAAAAAAAGCTTGTGGAATATTACTTTCAAAACCTTCGTTAATGACCCAGGTATCATCCTCTAAATAATCTCCAAAACCGAATGCACTATCACTTTTACTGATTACACTAAAAAAGAAAAATCCGCCAGGTTTTAAAATCCTGTTTATTTCTATCAAACCTTTTTCTCTGGTTTGTTTTGTCATATGATCCAAAACACCGTGGCAGACAACAAAATCGAAAAAATCATTCGGGTAAGGGAGAGTGGAAATGTCACCATATGATAAATTAGCTTTAAGGCCTTTCGTATTCAGCCAATTTGCTAAAAAATTTATAGCAACAGAAGATAAATCAAAACCAAAAGTATCAATTCCTAACTCACACATTGGCAATAAATTTCTTCCAGTGCCGCATCCTAAATCCAAGCCAATTGGCTTTTGATTGCCCCAATATTTAATTTCATCATTTTTGATTCCGATCTTTTTTGCAACATATCTAGCTAAAAAACGGATAATTTGTTCATCTGGATACCAGGCAAGTGCATCTTTGTCACTCCAGGCCATATCCCACTCGCCAATGTAATTTTTGTCGCTCATAAATAATCCTACAAAACTATATAAGACATATTGATCTCAAATGGAAACTTTTTGATTTCATAATTATTTATATCTAAACTTTCCAATAAGGCTAATGTTTCCCCAGGCCAAAGTGGATGATTTATTTCATCAAAAGCGAGAATCGCCCCCTTTGGCATTCTGGGCAAAAACAATTCTAGCGCTTTTCTTGTAGGTTCATAAATATCAAAATCAAGATAAAGCAATGAAACTAAACAGTGAGGATTTTCCTTAAGGAAAATTTCCGATGTTTCCATAAAATCGCCTTTATAAAGCTCGATTTTTTTCAAATTGGGGTAAAAATCTATTTTTATCAAATAAATTTATTGCTCCAAGTAATTCATCGTAACTATTGCATTTTAAATCCCCTGGTTTCCAATCTAAATCGTGATTTCCAACTAAATCTTTTTCGTGAATGGAAGGAAAGCCTTCGAAAGTATCGAAGCCATAAATTTTTCTAAAGGCCCCGCCAACAGGCTCGAGTAGGCTAGAAAATTGAGCCCAACTAAAAAGTCCTTGTCCGCTATATACACCACATTCCAAAATTACGCCTTGCACATTTTGGATCATCTTAAACATTTCATACCTTGCAATAAATCTAGTCACTTCCTGCCTTCTTGAATATTTAGCAAAATTATTTGCTATTGAAGGTTTGTCAGTGATATTTTTTAGGTGATTAATCATTCCATTTTTATATTCAAGATCTTGATTTGTTGAATATGTTTTCATAAATTTATCCAATCAATTAATTATTGTGAGGTAAATGCAAAAAAGAAAGTAACACAAAAACTTCAGGAATGTAATCATTTGGCTTTCTGAAGAAATTAATATGAAGGCCTCCTTCTGCATTATTCCAATGAGATTTTTTTGTGAGAATGCTATAAAAAAGTTGTATTGGCATTTTACATTCAATATAAGGTTCATTTTTACATGTTATTTGCGTACAATCAAAAACTTCTTCAGAAGCAAAATTAAATCCATGAATTAACTCGCCATCAACATTAAAATACACATTGAAGTTTTTTTTCCAATTGAGTCTCTCTTGAATATGCCATATATTTTCTCTAGATTTTTTAAATAATAAATCTAATTCAGAAGGTGAAGCAACTGATGATTCCCAATCATATGAATATGGAACGTCTTTTAGGTTAGAGGCAAAAGCCATTAAATCTTCAGTTTTGAGATTTCTTACATTTAACCCTTCAAGATTGCTTGTCTCAATATCTAGGATTGAGCCACAATCAAGATGTATAGCTTTTGTTGATTTCACTAATTCTGTATCTGAATTTACTTTCTTTACTGCATCAGAAGCTGAAGCAAGTCCAATATATGAGTTTTTTTCAAAGAATCTACCAACAATTGCATATTCTGCGGCCATAGGGACAACTATTTTGGGTTTAATAATTTTTGTCATTTCTAGGAAATGATTTATATATTCATCTTGTAATCTATTTGCCTCTAATTTTTTTTCTGTTAAGTTCAAATTATCAAATGATGCTGGATAGGGACCTGAAGCAGAATGAGGCATCAATGCTAAATCTATCTCCCCAAATTCTTTCTTGATAGAAATAGCACTTTGATTGTCGAGATAATTGTCGTTACAATTTAAAATCTTTTTCCCCGCCCATTGAATAAGTATTGCGCTGTCGATCATATTTCCAAAATTAGCTTCTGCATGCAAGTTATTTACAAACTGTCCAAAAAGTTTAATTTCAGCTCCACATGGCAAAGTGCATTTTTCATTTTTACCTAAAGAAATAACATTTTTGAATCCAAAATTCTTAATTTTTCTTTCAAGTAGATTATTGAAATAATTAGGAACAATAAATATAACTTCCTTATTACAGCTAGATAAGGTTTTTATATCAAAATGATCGGGGTGAATATGTGAAATATAAATATATTTACAATCCTTCAATGAGTATTTTGTTTTTCGCAATGGGGGATAATGAAACCAGCTTCCTTCGAAAGCGCCTTGAGTTAGCCATATATCCATTCCAATTAGAATGTCATTATGCTCAAGAAAACATCCTGTATTGCTAATAAACTCTAATTTCACAATTTAACTACCTTCATAATAAAAAATTAGTCTTCTATTAACTCAAAAAGAACAGGCGTAAATTTCTTTACAGAATCCTTGACTCTCTTACCGATAATTTCATTAAAAAATTTAGGCTTTATGCCGTAACCAGGTCTTACACTTCTAATCGATTTTTCTGTAATAATATCTCCGGCATTAAGATCGGCTATGAAATAAAGAGACTTTCTATATTTAATATTTTCTTTTTCTCCATTACACCTTTCGAAACTTTTTTGCCCAAGTGATTTCCAGGCGTCTTCAACATCCTGACATAACAATTTGAATTCCTCTGGTTCGGAAGAAAAGCTATCATCAAGACCATTATTCATTCTATTTAAGGTTAAATGCTTTTCTATAATAGCTGCGCCTAAAATAACGCTGCTAATTGCAACAACATTTCCGATGGTATGATCAGAAAGTCCAACAATAACCTTAAATTCATCAGCTAGATTTTTAATTTCCCTTAGATTAAATTCTTCTGGTTTTGCCGGATAATTACTTACACAATGCAATAATGCTATGTTGTCGCATCCTGAATCTTTTGCTGCAGATATTGCTTCACATATTTCTTCTTTACTTGCCATGCCTACAGACATGATTAGGGGCTTTTTTGTGCTGGCAGCATATTTAATAAGGGGAATATCAACTAACTCAAAAGATGCGATTTTATATGCGGGGGTATTTAAATCTTCCAATAGATCTACGGCAGAATTATCAAATGGGGAGCTAAATATTGTCATGCCTACTGAGTGACAATAATCAAAGATATTTTTATGCCATTCCCATGGGGTATAGCCCTTAGAATACAAATCATATAGATTACTGCCTTTCCAGGGCCCTTCTTTTATTATAAAGTCTTCATTTCTACTATTTAAAGTAATTAGGTCTGGATGATATGTTTGCAATTTAATTGCTTGTGCGCCTGATTTTTTAGCTTCATCAATTAACAAAAAGACGTTTTCAATTTTACCATTGTGATTAGCAGACAACTCTGCAATAACAAAAGGTTTTAAAAAATTACCTATTTCATACTGATCAATATAAAATTTTTTAGTCATTTAGAACTTTATCTATACGCTTACCTATGACATCGCGCAAATTAAGCCATTCATCTTTTAAGATACTTAGAACATGAACGTCAATTAATGATTCATTGTATCTATGATGTTTTCTGAGCACTCCGTCAACCTTAAAGCCAAATTTTTGATGTAATTTAATTACTGCACTATTAAATTCCAAAACTTCACAATAAAGCTTCTTAACTTTAATTTCAAAAAAAGCATATTCCAGAGCTAAAAATTCAATTTTAAATCCATTCCCTTGTATTGAATTTGGAGAAGCATAAAAAGCCCATGAGCAATGCTCATTAATCATATCAATAGAACCAAAAGACACAAAGCCTTGAGGTACACCCTGGTATTCATAAATAAAATGAGTTTCTTGGCGGCTGTCACGAATTTTTTCCCACCAAGCTTTATGCTCTTTTTCTGAAATAATATGCCTTTTGTACATATTTTTTCTTATACTTTCATGGTTCCTCCATAATCTTACTTGATCCAAATCAAACTCATTCATTAATCTTAAACTACCAATATTCTTCATTATGAATGCTGACAAATCTCATTAACTATTAAATTACTTCCATCCTGAGAAATAATTTCCTGCATATTTATTGAAACTGATTCTAGAAATTCATTATTTATTAACATTTCCTTTAAAAAAGTATTTAATTTTATTTTGAAAGCACGATCTTCATTTGACAAGATTGGCAGATTTATATTTGAAATATATCCAAATAATTTACTTTGATTCTCTGCCGTAGAAACTAAAATAGATGGCAATCCCATGTAGCAGGCCTCCCAAAAAGTTCCTCCGGCAGCCAAAATAGCAAGATCAGCATTAACAAAAAATTCTGCTAGGTTTTCTACTCCTGACCAAATAACTATTTGGTGCTTAAATTTTTTTGCTAATTTCTTAATATCATCAAACCACGGTGAGCTAATACCAACAATCACATCAATTTTAATATTTGAGAATAAAGGGAAATCTGAAATTATTCGTAAAATTTTAGAGGTAACATTCTTTTCATCAGCCCCCCCCATAAAAATCAAAACTCTACTTAACTTTGGATCCAATCTTCGTTTTAAACTGTTGCATCTTAATTGTATGAACTCATCTCTAATTATATTGTATTTATCGCCAATTAATAATTTACAATTATTAGGTACAAGTTCTAAATAGTCATTAGCAGTTTTACTATAATTTGGATCAAGCAAAATATCACAGGTATGTTTTCGATCATTTAAATCATCAATTACCATTAATTTACTTGAAAATTTTTTAGCTAAATTCTCCCATTTCTGATCTATTGAGTAGTGATCAACAATTAACCACTCAACATTTTTTATATTTTTGAGTATATCAACGGTTAATTTAGCATCAATGTCCCATCGTTCTTCTAGCAATTGTGCATGTTCGTTACATTCAACATTTTCATTAAATTCAATGGAACTAAGATCACTTTTTGGCAGAACAAATATGTCATAACCCTTATTTTTAATGAATAAAATAAGATTTCCGTTAGTTTCTCTGCAAACAAAATAGATCTTAAAAAAAAATTTTAATTTATTTGCTAGTGTTAAACATCTGTATACATGTCCTGTACCAATTTTGATCGATGCATCAACTCTAAAAATTAAACTTTTTTGCATTCTGAATAAATTTAATTACTAATTTTAATTAAATTATCGCTATGGTTAAATTTTTTTGCGGAAAACTGGACTGACAGGCCTGCCAACCAACAATTGATCAGTATTTCCTTGTCTGATAGCTTTTTTATATTCAGCGCATGAGGCATCAAATGCCATAATAAAATAATCTATTTCTTGCTGCTGATGAGACCATGTAGTATAGAACACCCCTTGGAATAAAACTCCTCTTGAAATCATCTCTTGCATCATTAATGTTCTGAATGAATTACTAATATTGCCTTCACTATCTTGACATATTAATGCTAGAAGACATGGATAACCTACCCACTTAAGTGCGCATTGTAGTTCATGTTTAACTATTATCTCTTCTAGCTTTAACTTTAATGATGCGCCTCGTTGCCAATTACTTTCAATCATATTGTTATTTACAAATGATTTAATGGTCGCATTCATAGCTGCAAGACCTGTAGTTTCTGCTCCATGTGTGGTTGATATTAAAAATAGCTTATCCTCTCCTGCATTTCGAATTCCTCCTAATTCCATAATTTCTGCTCGTCCTGATAAAGCACAAGCAGAAAACCCGTTGGCAATGCCTTTGCCCCATGTTGACATATCAGCCTTAACTCCAAAGTAGTTATGCGCACCTTTAAGGCTCCACTTAAATCCAGAAACCATCTCATCAAGAACTAATAGAACACCCCGATCTTTGCATAATGCAGCTACCTTATGCAAAAAATCATTTTCTGGTGGATCAAATTTAACCGGCTCAAGAATTAAACAAGCAATGTCATGATCATTATTTAAAAGTAATTTTTCTACAGATTCGAAATTGTTATAACTAAATAATGCAGTCAACTCTTTTGTATTTGCTGGAATTCCATAATTACAGGGTGTCGTCACAATAAACCAATCGTCAAAACTAAAGAAATTATGTTCTCTGCAAATAGCTACACGGTTTCTTCCTGTAAAAGCTCTTGCTAATTTAACAGCAGCAGTGACTACAGTAGATCCGTTTTTTGCAAATTTAACCATATCTCCAGATTGAATTGTGTCTAAAAATAATTTAGCAGCTTCTAGTTCAATTAAGGCTGGGCGTTGAAAATTTGAACCTTTGAATGCTGCATCTGCTACAGCTTGGGCAACTGGTTCATATCCATGACCAATACTAACTGATGTTAATCCCATGCTACAATCAAGAAATTGATTACCATCCACATCCCAAACATAGGCACCTTTACCATGAGTGATTGCTGCCGGAGCATTAATTGGAAACTGATCGTCACCCTTGGAGTATGTGTGAGCCCCGCCTGGAATTAAATTGTGAATTTGACGAGAAAAGTCTCTTGATTTAGTAAAGTCATTGATTTTTTTCATAAATTTAAAGGGCTTTGAAAATGAAATGCGTTTTAGAGATACATTGTGGTGTATCCTGTTTCGGTATATGGTGCAATTAACTCTTTTAACTTTGGATTTTTATCTAAAAATTTTACTATCTCTTGCAAGGGAATCCTTGGAGCAAATTCTTTAAATTTTGCGTAAATTGCTCTACACACAACCAAATCCTCAGGATTATCTACCGTTAATCTTAAATCTTTTCTCACTAAAGTTTCAAACGGAAATGCTCTGATAATATTGTACTTTTCATAATTCTCCCTAATATATAAAGTGCAAAGCTCCGATCGATGTCTTTTATCACCATTTAAATGTGACTCTTTTAAGGATTTAAGAGAGATAATTTCAAAACCACATCCGTCAATTATATTATCCATAAAAGTGGCATCAGCCTTTTCTGATTTATGTTTATTCCATAATGTAGCTACTTGATCAAAAAAAAGAAAAGGTGATTCACTGGTTATACGGAATATATCCGTTGCATTCGTTAACTCGCCACATTTAATCAAACGAGACAAAACATCCTCTTGACTTCCCACTATGAAACGTAAACCACTCTCTTTGGCTACAACTTTAAAAACTTCATTATCAGCTCCTTCGGATATACCTAAAACGATTTCATCGATGCATTCCAAGGAATTGAGGCAGTCAATAATATTGTCGATTACTCGAACTCCCAAGGCAACATCAAGGTTTTGTAAAGGCTTTCCATAGAGACGTGAACCTTGATTTCGGCATGCTATAGCTGCAACAAGTCGTTTGCTCATTTTATATAATCTTCATACTATATCTTTTAACAAAACTGGACTATTAATCTCAATAGGTGTTTTTACAATTTTATTATAAATAGATAATAATTCTGTAACTGGGTTTTCAGCCGAAGTCCGTTTAAGAATTAATTGGGATGGCTCCAATTGATCTCCAGGGTTCAATCTGACTGCAGCTACAACGTGCCTTCGAATCATCTTTCTATATCTTTTCTCTGATTCGCTCATACCAAAATCCTCTGCCAAAGTCGAACTGCCTAATGCTAATGCGCAATCTTTTAAAGTCTTTGAAAATTCAAAGAACTCATCAGGATTAAGTGCAGATTCATAGTCTTCAAGCTTCATTATTCTGCCAAGAGTAAGGTGTTTTTCAATTACCGTAGCCCCAGCACCAATTGCCATAGATGCCAACGCAAAACGAAGAGTTGATTCTGGCGAAGTATGGTCTGCAAAACCAAAAATTATATTAGAACAGGCCTTTGAAAAATGTTTTTTTAAATCATATAAACGACTTATCTGATTTGCATCAATAGGAGTTGTATAACCTTGGAACCCTAACAATATAACGATATCTTTATTGGCAAGTATATCAATTGCACCCTCAAGTTCAGAGACATACGCACCTCCAGCCCCTAAAATAATTTTTTTAATAGGGCTTTTTGAAACTTCTTTAAGTAAACCAATATTCGCGATATCAGTCCCATGTAATTTTACTGCCTCAATATTTATTTGCTCGGCTAAATTTAAGCTTCGAGATCCAAATATATCTAAATGAAGGCTTATACCTAATTCGTTTGCGTAATTCGAAAGATCTTTCCAGGCTTGATCAGGCATTTCTAGAGACTTAAATAACTTATAATACTTATAATCCGGGGTTGCAAGTTCATCTGCAATTATTAATTGAAACTTAGCTGCAGTTGCTCCAGCTCCTGCCGCGGCTTGCAAAAGCAATCTAGCCTGCTTGGGACAGCCTTCAAAACCTTGTGCAAGCTCAGCAATAATTTGTAATTTCATAAAAACCTTCTTAATAATATAAATTTGAGGCCTTTAACAATCAAAAAAATCTTTATTAATTCTTTTTAAAAGCCTCTCCGAATATGGAGTCTTATCATAGTAAACAATTTCTTTAACTGCAGCTTTAATTTTAGTACTTTTAACTAAGTCTAATGAGGATATAAAGCCAAGGAAAAGACTTTCTAAATCCTCACTTTTATCACAAATAGTGGCCCAAAAACTATTTCTGACAGTTAGTAAATGTTCAGCATCATTTGTTTGAGCAAAATCAAATTTATTAAGTTGATCAGAAAAACTAATGCACATACAAGGCTTTCCGCATAAGGCAGCTTCAAGAACCATCGTTGAAAAAGGGGATATAATGCCATCTATATTATTCAATAAGTGAAAATAATGATCGGATGAAGTTTGGACCAGTTTTTTGTAACTATCAATCTTGACAAATTCCATGCGAGAAGGTCGTATAGTACTTCTAGACTTTCTATTCCAACCTCTTGGATGCGGTCTATAGATAATAATTACATTTTTTATGTTAAATTTTTTAATGGTTAAATTTAATCTTTCTAAAATAGCAACCTCATCATAGGCGACTGAAGTTCCTGCAAATAATATAATTTTTGACTTAAAGGGTATTCCAAAACTTTTACGAAATGTATTTTTTGAAAAACTATAATGCTCTCGATATCTATCAAATTGCGGAACCCCTAGCTCCTTAAATATATCACTATTGAGATCCTTATTTTTAAGGGCCATTCGACGCATATCACGTCCCCATAAATAAACTTTATTAGGTGAAAATCTTAGCAAACTTTTTTTAGAAAAAAAATCCCAATGAACAACAATCATAAGAGTAGGAATCCCTAGCGTTTGAGCAGTGCGGGCTACAATATGTGAGTATGTATCTAAGGCTGATCCTGGATAAATAATTAGGTCTGGCTTTAATGATTTTAAGGTCTTATAAATTAATTTATCTTTTTTAAAAATGATATTTTCATCTACCCATTTAAAAAAAGAATATAAAGGAGGAAATGATAAAACTTTATATGCTATTCGCATAAAAATTGTTTGTCGCAGAACCTTAAAACTTGTATTAAATGGTACTTTTATAATTCTTAAATAAGCATAGAGAGATACATACCAAAAAAAATTTCCAAATAAACTATTGGAATACCTAAAAATGTTCGAAGGTTTTAATATAAAGCTATTATCATAATGTTTTTTTTTAATATTTAATTTTTTAAACCCAAAATCATCAGGAGCAAAGATTAAAGAAACCTCAAATTCTTCTTGCAATGAAATAAGAGCATTGCTTTCTAAAAATATAAAGGCTATAACATTATTAGGTACAACAACAAATATTTTTTTTTTACAAGTCATAGAAATGATGTGATAGTTCAAATATTAGCTTCTCACAAGCTTACTAATGTCTATTAATTGTCTATTAATTTTTGAGTTTGTAAAATGCAAAATTTGAAAATTCTAATCTCTTTTAAATGGCCAAAAAGGTTCATTAAAAATTCTACTTGCAGTTTTATTTTTATGTAAGTTTTTTTTGTAATATTTAAGGCATCTCAAATTTTGACCTGGAGTATAATAATACGTAACAGAATCTCTTATTGCAGCTTTAGACTTTCTTCTCAGGCGGTGTATAATATTTGTATCAAATAACATTGCATCGCCTGCTTCTCCAGTCCATTCGATTGGGTCTATACCAATAGCTTTTACTTCTTTATTGCTTAGCCTGCTTTCCATAAATAACATTTTACGGGCAAAAGATCTTAAATGAGTGCCGGGCACAAATGAAAAATTCGAATCTTCTTTTTTAACATCGCTTAAATAAATCATCATTTTCAACTGTCTACCTCTTGTATCTCTGTGCCAATTACTTGATGAGTATCCTAGCGCTTGGATACTTTCCATTTTTGCTGGCATAATTCTCCTTATATCAATATCAGCCAGATATACATTTCTTTTGAAATACTTTTCTGCTAGTGAAATACATTTTAAATTCATTGAAGTATCAAAAACTAATTTATGAAGTTTAAGTGGATTGTGAATGGTCCAATATTGCAGGCTTTTACTTGAATTAGCTTTATTACTTTGTACTGCATTATCAATACATTTCTTAATCGCTAGAACTTGCTTTTTATCAAATATTTTACCGAGCGAGGTGTAACCGTTTAGTTTAAGTTGTAAAAGTTTTTGAGAAATATCTTTATCATTAATTTGAAATTTAGGAGTATAAAAAAAATGAGGCGCAGTAAAAAAATAATCCTCTAAGATAAGACGAAATCGCAAGTATATAATTTTTAATTTTTTCATATAAATTAGCCTCAATATTAAGGGTAATTTGGGTTTTAATATATTTAACCTAAAAAATATTTAATCGCCTTTTAATTTCTCTTTTTCACAAATAAGAATTTCTGCTAGCTTTAAATCTATTGGGTTATCAATATTAACAACATCACGATCAATTAATACAGCTATAGTATCATCTGTAAATATAGATTTTTTTTCAATTAATGTATTTCTTTTAACCGCATAACAAATACCATTTCGATGATAATATGGCGGAATTGATTGACGAATACTGTGATTTATTCCTCCATTTAAAAAAAAATTAACTCTGCCTGATGATTCAATTACAAGGGTCTTATGAGGGGTGTAATGTGCTGGAGTTTGACTCACTGTAACTGCACTCGCATGATTTTCAAAAGTTAGTGCTTGCATAGTTTTTTCAATGTCTTGAATGTTTCTTAGGGGACTTGTTGGTTCTAAAAGAATTGAATAATCGAAACGAACACCATAAAAAACCTCTGACTGAAGCCAAACTTGTCTCCACATCTCGATTGAATTTGATGTATCAGAAGCAAATTCTTTAGGGCGCATAAATGGCACATGAAGGCCATATATTTTTCCCTCATCCGCAATTTCTTCATCATCTGTTGAAAGAATGACTTGATCTACCCAGGTCAAACTTAAAGCAAATTTTATTGCGCGTCCTACGAGAGATACATTATTTAGCTGTGCTAAGTTTTTTCTCGGAATTGATTTGCTTCCTCCTCTAGCAGGAATTACTGCTAGCACTTTATTATTACTCCACATTTAATTTACCTTCTTAGCAATTAATGAAAAAGCCACTGGAAATTTTGTGTGGCTTCGAACTTGATTAAATGTATACTCCTCATCCCATTTGAGTAATTGCTTAAAATGTTCGGCATAGAACCACTTTTCCATTTCATCTCGTTTAAGCTTTGGAAAATATTGAAGTGCTTGAATCCAGCAGTAACTTATAGCTGAGAAAGGCCCTCCTGTAGTTTCAGATTCAATTTTTTCAAAATTATACTGCCCCAAAATACTCTCGAGTCCATAAGGTGTATATCTCAGGAAATCATCTGGAATTTGATGTAATTCTCTAACTAATGCTTCAAATATATAAATCAAACCATCGACTTTTAAAATTCTAGAAATTTCTTTAAATAGTGTATTTTGATCTTTAACATGGTGAATTAAATTAGGTATTAATATGAGATCTACGGAAGAGTTTTCAAGATTAATAGTTTCAACAGAAGACCTAAAATCATAAGGGTGCACAATAAATCTAGGATCATCAATCAATTCTTTATTATATGCCCCTCTATTATCTGCACTGTTTGGACTACAATCAATCGATATAAACTTGTGCTCTTGAAAAAAAGGGGCGATCAGACTATTGCCGCCGTAAAGCATTGTTCTTTCAAGGGATACAACCACACTGTCGCGCTTAGTGAAATTACTTATTTTTTCAACATCATTTAGCATTAAATCGAATTGTGGCCACTTTGAGGTTGTTTGAAAAACTTTTTCTCTTAGTAAGCTTATGTGCTCTGCTAGCTGTTCTGAACTATATAACATTTCCAATTTCATTTAAAATATCAACTAAATTTGATCCCTTAAACATTAAAATTTAATTTGTTCTAAGAATCTATCGAACACGAATAATAAACCAAATGGGCTCGTATCTCTAATTTTTTATTACTTAATTTTGGTAATGTAATTTTTTTTGTATTTTGTAACTTGCTTTTGCTAATATATCAGCTATTCTAACACCAGCCTTGCCATCTCCGAAAATCGGGGATGATTCATAAATACCGCTCTTTATCTGAAATTCAATCGCTTTAATAATCTCAAATGAATTATAATCCACGTGAATAACATTGCTGCTGCACTCTCTGCCTTTTTGACGTGAGCCTATATTAACTGCAGGAACTCCTAGAAAAGAACCCTCTCTTAAAGCTGAGCTAGAATTTCCAATTTGACAAGCACAATTGGCAATTAAACGAATATAATCTTCAGGAGTAAAATTTTTAAAAAAATGTACGTAATCTGGCTGATAGTTTTCACGGAAAACTCTAAGTCCTTTTGAGATGTCATCAGATCCAGCATCGACATTTGGCCAAAGCCACACGGTCTGCATTTTAATCTTTGAAATTGAATCTATAGTTTGATTAATTTGATCAAGTCCATTCCCATATTCGGTAGTAACTGGATGTTGTAACACAACTAAGTATGGTAAAGACAAATCAATATGACTTCCCACTCCTTTATATTTCTCTAAAATTTCGGACGTAATTTTTTTGTCGTTTTCTAATACAAGATCCATGGCAGGGCAGCCTGTCATATGAATTGTATCCGGATCCTCGCCCATTTTTATTAGATTATTTGCTGAATTTTGCGTTGCAGGAAAATGAATGTGAGCTAATTTAGTAATTGCATGTCGAACACTCTCATCAATTGAACCGGTTATTTCCCCCCCCTGAGTATGTGCCAACGGGATATTCATATAACTTGCTGCAACCGCAGTAGCTAGAGTTTCAAATCTATCAGCAACAGTTAACACAACATTTGGTTTAAGGTTTTCAAACATTGTTGCAAGCTCTATAATAGCTAATCCAGTCGACTTAGCCATTGTAGTTGGAGTTTCACCTTCGATAATAGAGTGAATAGTACCTGAAATTTCGAATCCATCTTTTTCGATAATTTGACGCACATCCCCAAATCGCTGCAACAAAGCCGAGGCTCCTACTAATAGCTGTAATTGAAGATCCGGATGGTCTCTAACTGCCCTTAAAACTGTCTTTATTCGCCCATAATTAGCTCTGCTATTTACGACAATACAAATTTTTCGTTTAGTTATCATATTTTTATTAAATACATATAAAGTTAAATTAGGAGAGACTTGAATTCAAGAATTAATCTATTCGATATCATCCCATTTTAATAAACGGTTAGAAGAAACAGTTTTAGAAAGTTTTCGCCCAATCAATTTTGGTAGATTTTCAGGATGAATTCCAGTGCCAGGTTTTTTTACAGTAAGATTTTCTATAGAGAGTTTACTGCCTGCCTCAAGATCAATATTAAGCGCGAGACTTTTTGTAAATATGTTGCGAGTTTGCTCTAATTCTTTTGCAATCAAATCTTTGTTAACTGGATTTTTTCTAATTTTATCAAAAGCGATATTAGTTTTAACAATTTGATTTATTTCAGCAAAAGTCAATGAGGATGAAACATCCGGGCCATACATTTTTTTATCAAATGTGCCATGAACCTCAATCATTTCTGCACCCTGAGCCAAAGCAAAAACAGATGGATAAATACTACCTGAATGATCAGAAAGACCAACAGGGCATCTAAATTTTTGTTTAAGCTCATGTAATACGTTTATCCCAATTTTTTCCAAAGGAGTTGGATACATACTAGTGCACTGAAATAGAGATAGCTCAAGTTTAAACTTTTTTACTATTTTTACACCAGCTTCTATTTCTTTGTAACTACTCAAACCAGTGCTCATCAAAATGGGGCCGCCTTTAGATGATATTGAAGCTATTAATTGATCATTAAAAACCTCTCCAGAACCGACTTTCCATGCAGGCATTCCAATCTTAGCCAATAAATCTACAGCAGCAACTGAAAAAGGAGAGCTTAAAAAAACCAAATCACGTTTAGATGCATGTCTTGCAAGTCCAGCCCATTCCTCCTCACTAAATTCCATTCGTTTCCAATAATTCCATCGAGTAGCGTCTTGCCCACTCATTTTGATTCGAAAGGATTCATCTAGTGTAGATTCAGCATTTGCAATGTGTGTTTGGAACTTAATAGCATCAGCTCCTGAATCGGCAACGGCATCAATAAAAGAATGAGCAAAGCCAAGCGAGCCCTCGTGAGCTTGTCCAATTTCTACAATTATGAAAGCCTTTTCCCCTTCACAAATAAGACGGTTACCAATTTTCATGCTTACAGTCTCCAGAATTTAAATCCAGAAGCTTTGACAATATTAGGATTAAACGCTGATTTAACATCAATGAATATTGCATTAGATGCAAACTTCTTGGACATTTTTTCAAAAGGTAATTTTAAGTAATAATTATGAGGCACCGCTACTATGACAGCATCAGCCTCTGATGGTAAATTACCCCACGAAACAAGTGATAAATTGTATTCTTCCTTAGCTTCGTTATGATCAGCTATAGGATCATGAACAAATATTTTGCAACCAAAATCATTTAACTCTTCAATAAGTTCAAATACTTTGGTATTTCTGAGATCGGGGCAGTCTTCTTTAAATGTAAAGCCGAGGATAATTATTTTTGCTTCTTTTATATTTTTACCTTCTTTAATAAGAAGCTTAACTGTATTTTCTGCAACAAATTTGCTCATTCCATCATTGATTCGCCTTCCAGCCAAAATAATCTGGGGGTGATACCCTAACATTTCAGCCTTATAAGTAAGATAATAAGGATCTACACCGATGCAATGACCGCCAACAAGTCCTGGTTTAAAATTCAAGAAATTCCATTTTGTTCCAGCCGCCTGAAGAACCTCTTTAGTATCAATCCCAATTTTATGAAAAATAATCGCCAATTCATTCATTAGGGCGATATTAAGATCTCTTTGTGTATTTTCAATTACCTTTGCAGCCTCTGCAACTTTTATGCTGCTTGCTTTATGCACTCCAGCTTGTATAATTTTTTCATAAAGAGATGTAATCTTCTGAAGGGTTTCGGGAGTATCCCCTGAAACAACTTTTGTAATTTTTGTCAGTGTTTTTTCTTTATCTCCTGGGTTAATTCTTTCCGGACTATACCCAACAAAAAAATCTCTTTTCCATTTCAAAGCAGAGTGCTTTTCTAAAATAGGAATGCATATTTCTTCTGTGGCTCCTGGATAAACTGTGGACTCATAGACAATTATTGCACCAGCTTTCATGTGCTTAGCAACAATTATGCTAGCATCAATTAGAGGTTGAAAATCTGGAATATGAGCATTATCTACTGGAGTAGGCACAGCTATGATTATTATGTCTGCGTCTCTCATTAAAATCGGATTATCTGTGACATCTAGCCCACCAGGTTTGATAACCGATTTCAGAGCTTCTGAATCAATTTCCCCAGTAGGATCAATAAATTTTTTGTATGATTCAATTTTTTTACTTGATAAGTCGAAACCTATAGTCGAAAATATTTTGCCAAATTCTACAGCTAAGGGAATGCCAACATACCCCAAACCAATTACAGCTATTTTTTGTATTGAATTCAAAAACAATTTTCCTAAAATAAATTAATATTATTTGCTTAGATTTCTAAAATTTTTTTGTACTCATATTCCAATAAGTTGGATTTATAAGTTCCATATCCTCACTTTTAAATATATCTGGTACTTCCAAATTAGCTCCTTTGGAAGAATTTATAATCTGCTCAAGTTGTGTTTGATTATCTACACCAAGAATTACTCTATTGATTTCTGAAAACGATAAAGCATAGCGAAGACATGCTTGCAAAGATGTAATTTTTTCTTGTTGTAACCATTCATCCCAATCTTTTAAAAGTGGGAGCCATTTAAGAAATCTAGAGGGTAATTGATTTGGCCTCATTAATAATAAACCTTGAAGAAAAATTGATCTTACATGCAGCTCTATATCTAGACTTGAAAGATTAGCTAGCCAATTTGAATCAATTAATCGCCGATCTATGATGTTAAAAGGGGCTTGAACGATATCAAAATCAAATTTTGATATTAACATCTCAAGCTCTTTGGGATCATAGATCGATATACCAATCTTTTGAACCAATTTATTTTCTTTCAACAATTTTAGTGCTCGATATAACTTCGTTCCATTCACCTCCAAAAGTTGCTCTGGGCAATGCAACAATAAACCATAAATACTATTAATACCCAAACGTAAAAGAGAGGCATTCACCTGATGAGTAACCCATGCATTAAGATCACATTCATCTGGTACACGCGGTAATTTTGTAATTATTTTAAAATCTTTAACTCCAGCTTGACCAAGGAAGTGTTCACTTTCACCATAAGCAATTGCTGTATCTATAGTATCGATTTCATTTATCAATGCAAAATCTAAAATTGACTTAACTTCATAAAAAGGAACTTGACCGTTAATATTAGAAATACCATATGGTAATCCGAATTGCGCTGTACCAATAGCAATTCTCAACCCACAATCTCCTTTAAAGCTTCGATAACTTGATTCTGCTGATTATCGGTAAGATTGAAAAATAATGGTATTGTAAGAGCCTTTTTATAATATTTTTGTGCACTTGGATAGTCTTCAGGTTTAAAACCAAGGTCGCGATAGAATGGATGTGCAGGAACGGGAATATAATGAACCTGACTTCCTATGCCTTTTAATTTTAGCTTCTGCATTACTTCATGGCGACTCATGCCAATTGAATCATAATCAATTCTGAGAGTGTATAAATGATGGCCACTTCCATTTCGATTTCCAGCTTGAGCTGGAAAACAATTTTGCATATTTTCAAAAGCAGCGTCATATACTTTTACCAAATCTAATCGACGTGAAATAAAATGATCTACTTTTTTTAGCTGAGACAAAGCCAGAGCACATTGAATATCTGTAATTCGATAATGAAATCCTAGCTCCTGCATCTCATAGTACCAAGTATCAATCACTCCGTTCGTCCTGGCTTGCTCAAACAATTTAAAAGGATCATTCAGTTTATTTATGCCATGACTTCTAAGGCGAAGAAGCCTGCGATAAACTCTCTCATCATTAGTTGTAATCATTCCTCCCTCACCGGCAGCTATTGCCTTTACAGGATGGAAAGAAAAAATAGTCATTAATGAGTTTTCACATGACCCAACTTTTTTTCCGCTTGAATAGCTAGCGCCAAATGCATGCGCCGCATCTTCAATAATTACTGCATTATGTTTATCGGCAATATATTTAATTTTTGACATATCACAAGGCAATCCAGCAAAATGAACTGGAATAACAACCTTAATATTTTTATTTTTTTCAAAAACATCAGCTAAAGATTCTGGTGACATATTTACAGTCTCATTATCTATATCTGCAAAGAGAGCTCTTCCGCCAGCATAAAGAATTGAATTAGCGCTTGCAACAAACGTAATAGGACTGGTTACAGCAGAGAATCGAGAATCCAAACCTGCAACCAAATTAGCTAAGTGAAGAGCAGCTGTGCCGCTCGATACAGCAACAGCATATTTAACACCTACATAATCAGCAACAGCGCTTTCAAATTTTTCTATATATGGGCCTTGTGTTAAAAAATTACTTCTCAAGACATTAACTACCTGCTGAATATCTTCTTCATCAATATAATGACTTCCATAAGGAATCATAATTTCTGTATCTCCTGTGAAAATCCTCTTAACTCTTGCATTCTTAATTTCTTAATATGATCTTCAATTCCAGCAAGTTTACTGTTGATTTGATTTGATACTTTTCTATTCGATAAACTCATATCAAGTGGTCGTAAAGTTAATTCTTTTCGTGTAAGAATTGAGATTGGCTTAATTAGATTATTATCCAGATTAAATTCTTTCGCTAGAGCAAGACCAAATTGATATTTAGTCACCCTATCATCGCCGACAATATTAAAAATACCACTAGCATTAATAGATATGAGATTTTCGATTTTCTCAATTAACAATTCAATTAAAATAGGCGTATAAAATACATCATTAAAAAGGTGTATCTCAGATAAATTTCTTAATGAATTGATAATTATGTCACTAAAAGACTGTCTATAGGATGGTCCCCATCCATAAAAATTCGTTCGAACTATCAAAGACCCTAGATTGACTCTTTGAACTTGTTGCTCAGCTCGCGCTTTTGTTAATCCATATGTATTACGAGGATTAGTTGCCTGTTTTTCATCAACAAATGGTTTATCACCAGAGAATAGGTGATCGGTAGAAATGTGAACTAACTTAATTTTTAACTTATTACAGGCTGCAGCGACATTAAGGGCTAAATCAATGTTAACTTTTTCTGCCAAGCTAACATTATCCTCACATTCCTCAACACTAGTCAAACTTGCGGCATGAACAACAAAGTCAGGTTTAAATTTCTTAATTGCCAAATAAATATCAATGAATGAAAATAAATCTATCTTCTCCAAAAAAATATTTTCAATATTAACTTTGCGATTATGCATGACAAGCATAATTTCATCTCGATCTCTTCGAGCTAAAGCCCAGTTAATACCCAGTAAGCCCGTTCCACCCGTAATGAGTATTCTATACATTATTGGGTTTTTCAAAAAAAGTAGTTAAATGATTCATAAGCCTTTTTGAAAAAACTGATCAAAATGAACTAATTGAGAACAACCTTTACTTTCTAGAAGCAGGCATTGGATATAAGATAACAAATGAGTAATAAATACATAAAACATTAGATAAAAAATCTCAACTAATGTAACGTTGGTAATAATTGACTTCACACAAAAAGATATGGTGGCTGCCTAATAGTTGGCAAAACCGCCTTACCAGATGATAAATAATTATAAGCAAGCAACATATCCTCTTCATTGTTTATATCAAACCCTTCTAAGCCACTACTAAAAAAAGGAATTATTGATTCACCTGCAATAGAGTTTCTCTGAAGCGCTATATGCGACCATGCAATTTCTAGGCTTGCATTTTGAATAAATACTTCTGGGAGCGCTGCGTACTGGCAGCTATGCCAAGGAACAGCCTCATTCATAAATGGCAATATTGGCAAAAGCCGATTATTTCTTACGACCCACATTTTACCTGGGTGTTGAATGCATCTATCCACAGCCCTTAAAGAGTCAGCTTGGAAATCTTTATTAAATAAATTTAAAGCTGCTTGAATTGTACTTGGCAAACGAAATGGACTCGTAGGTCGCAAAATACTAAACAAATCATAATTCCTATTTTGTTTCTCAAAAAATAATAGAATCCACTTCACCCAGTCGATATCAGGAGATTTGTCTCCGGAAATCTTTTTTGGTCGTAGTGATGGTACTTCTGCGCCATAATATCGCGCTATAGAAGCATACTTTTCACTGTCTGTAACACAGACCACATCATCAAAGATTGCACTATCAATAGCAGCTCTAATGCTGTAAGCAATTAATGGGTGTCCGTTTAAAACTTTGATATTTTTATCAGGTATTCTCTTTGATCCTGATCTTGCAGGAATAAGTGCAATAATTTTTTTTTTCAATGGCTTAAACATAACGAGAAAAAATACAATTAATTGCAGAACTATTATTTTTCATACGACGAAATCTACTATGCCCATGAACGTTATCGAAATTAGAGTCTAATTTAAATCCTAGGCTTTTCAAAGTTTTCTTCCAAGCATTTAATTCTTGAATATTATTAAATTCAACTAAGATCGATTTTAGCTTCTCATTAGCAAGGGTTTTAATCATGTTCTGTAAAATCAAATGCTCAAGACCATCAACATCAATTTTTACATAATCTGGGACTGGAAATCCAAATTCGTTGATAAGGGAATCCAAAGTAAAAGAGAGAACGGTCTCAACCCTGACTGGGGAAAACAATTCGCCTTTATCATTTAAAGCTCTATTTAACTGAGCACCTGAATTACCAACGCGTAAATCATTTAAAAATAAACTTGTTAATTTATTGTCTCTACCTATGCCGAAATTGAATGGAAATATGTTATTGAAGTTATTGAGTTTAATATTTCGTACAAGGGCAGCAAAATTATCAGACACTGGCTCAAAACAAAAAACCTTAGTGCTCATTGATTTGTGCGATGCGAAAAGACTAAAAATACCAATATTCGCGCCAATATCAAAGAATATTACCTCATTCGATTTTTTTGACCAATCGCTTATCCAAGCAATTGTTTCAGGCTCTTTTTCTAATAATGTTTCAACCCGATAAAGCTCTAATTCAGTGCCAACATAAAACTTTAATTCATCATCAGCAAAAACTATTTTTTTAATGTCAATCAATGGTGAATTATTTCAAAATAAATTATCTAAATTCGATCTCAGATTCATCAGTGGTCTGAAGTCCAGTTATATCTGAAATTCCAAATAATTTTTCTACACGAACCCTATCATTAAAATGAGGAGTGGAAACCTCGATTCTAACAACATCAGTAATTGCAATTTCTTGATGGATACATCCGTTAGGAAAATGAAACCACTCTCCAGGGCCCAATTCTTTATCAACCAAAAACCCCTCTTCATTTTCATATCGCACGATCATTTTTCCGGAAACTATATAACTCGCCTCATCTTTAAGTCTGTGGTACTGAAGTCCACCATATTTTCCTGCTTTTATATAAAGTTTTTTCATTGTATATTTTCCATTTGCAAGGACTAACAGGGTTTCTTCGCCCCACTCTCTTGGCCCAACGGATTCAGCTGGTGGAAATCTAGCAATTGCTCTCTTATGTTTATTCAAGATTTATAAAAATTTAAGTTAAAAAACTTCTATTTTAGAAAATTTAATTTTTGCATCAAAAATAAAGTCACAGATTTCCCTTACAGCTCCAAAACCTCCGGCTTTATTGGTTAAACAAAGAACATAAGGATAGATTTCCTTATATGAGTCGGCAACACCAACAGGAAAACCTACAATTTTCATAGCACATATATCATTAATATCATTACCAACAAACATGGTATTTTGCTTTTGAATTGAATATTTTGCACATATAGCTTTAACCGCTTCAGCCTTATTATTAACATTTTGAAGACAATCAATATTGATTTTTTTCGCCCTTGCACTCACTACAGGATTAATTTCTGAAGATATTATATGCAATTTAACTCCAATCTCTCGAAGCCTTTGTAAGCCCAGACCGTCACTCCTCCAACATCTTACTGATTCCATATGGTCGCTATTAATATATACAGAATTATCAGTAAACACCCCATCAAAATCAAAAATTACTAATTCAACTTTCGATAATTTTTCTAAAGGAAATACATCAATAGAGATCATCGTATTTTATTGCCTGCCCCGAATCAATATTTTTTTTTGCTCTACGACCAATTACTCGACTGGATTCTCGAACTGGAATAAATTGCTCGCCAAAAATTTTTCCTGACAACATTTCCCATGTGATTAAATCACCCTCTTTTATGTCTAACAATGCGACTAAAGATTTTCCAAGCTTCTTAAATACTTTTTCATTGCCAAGATCTGATGCTGGCTTTGTTGGTAGCATTCGACCAACACGATTAATATCACGTACAAACTTTCTAAAACCTTCTGGTTCTAGAGCAAAACTATGATCAGTCCCTTTCCAAGCACGATTAAGTGTAACGTGTTTCTCAAAAATTCGCGCTCCCTGAAGAAATGCAACAGGACCAGATAGAGTGCCATTAAAGTGGTCTGAAGATCCAATAAAACATTTCGGAAATTCTTTAATTAATAATTTAATGTTTTCTAGGCCTAGTCGATTGTATTCACAAGGATACTCAGATACGCAGTGAAGAATCGCAACTTCATTACAGTGGGCGAGCAATATATCGACGCTAGATCTAATTTGTTCAAAACTACCGCCTCCAACACTCATAACAATTGGTTTATTAAGCTTTGCTACTCTATGTATGAACGGCAGATTACCTAAATCAAAAGAGGCAATTTTTACAAGATCAACACCAACATGTTGGAGCAAATCAAGACTTGGCTCGTCAAATGGCGTCGACATAAATTTTACGTCATACTCTATACAATCTGCCTTTAATATTGGATACCACTCTGTTTTAAGCTCTAAATATTCCCGGTGAGCACCATAGGTTTTTGAAAAAGCATTTTCACTATTATACTGGGTGTCATATGCCTCTTTAGAAAAAAGGTATTTGTTATTGCGGGTTTGAAATTTTATAGCATTCGCACCTTCATGAGCGAAAACTCTAATGTACTCTCTAGCTTTTTCCAAATCACCTTGATGATTTTGACCGACTTCAGCAATTATAAAAGGATCAGTATGGGAAAACATTTGGTAGCCGCCTAAAAAAAAGTTAAAGTTTTGTAAGATCTATTTTATATCTATAAAGTTTTATTTGTTAAGAATTTCATCATAACTACCAATTCGCTTAATTCTGCCATTTTCAAGTTCAACTATAAACGTACATTCTTTTAGTGTTGAAAGTCGATGAGCTACAATTAAGATAGTCAAATCTTTTCCCAATGCATCAATTGATCTCATAACGGAAGCTTCCGTATTGTTATCTAGTGCGCTAGTTGCTTCATCTAAGATTAAAACTTTTGCTTTTTTATATAGTGCACGCGCAATACCTATTCGTTGTCGCTGGCCACCAGACAACTTTAAACCCCGCTCACCAACTGAAGTTTGATATTTAGAAGGCCAACTTTCTATAGTTTTAGCTATTTGAGCTTTACTTGCAGCTAATTTAACCCGATTTTTATCAATTTGATCATAAGGAGTTCCAAAAGCAATATTTTGTTCTATTGAGCTATCAGTTAAAAAAATATTTTGCGGAACATGCGCGATATGAGTTTGCCAATTAGAAATAGTTTTAAGATTTATTTCTTGTGTATCAATGACTAATTGACCACTAGACGGTTGAAGCAATCCCATAATAATATCTAAAAGAGTACTTTTTCCTGAGCCAGTAGCCCCAATAAAACCGATGCGACTTCCTTTAGGGATAATTAAATTTAAATCTTTAAGTAAGTATGGTTTTTGAGAGTTATAACTAAAACTTAAGTTTTTTAATGTAATAGATTTATCAAATTTTAATGGCTTTACTTTTTTATCAAAATCTAAAGGTAAAGGCTGATCAAGAAGTTTCAAGACATCTCTTAATGAAGCCCGGCCTCCAACAACTTGAGTCCATGAAGCATAAAATTGTTGCATTATTGGAAGTAGCCTCTGAACTCCCATTACCAAAAAACCTAGCATAGGGAGAGAATTAGAAAGGCCGCCTGTTTTTTTGGTTATAAAATAAACAATTACTGCCAGCGTCATAATAGCAAGTGTTTCTATAATATATTTAGGAGTAGCACTTATAAAAACGTTTGAAGCAGAAGCCCTTCGGAGGGCAGAATTAGATTTCTCATAAATTTTGCAGTAAGTTTCTTGCGTTCGTTCAATAATAATATCCCGAATACCTCCAAGCCCTTCCTGCAAATACTTTATTACCTGACTGGATTCCATTGATATATATTCACTATTTATATGAAGCTTTTTTCGAGTTAAACGAATTAAAACAAAATAGATTAGTCCAAAGCAAAAAAATACACCAAGAATAATAGCGGAACTAAAAAAAATAAAACTTAATAAAATAGCAACAAAAGTAATGCCTGAATTTATAAGAGATAAAATCGTATTTATGATTCCAATTACGCCTTTTGTTTTTGCATTTATCACACTTATAATCTGACTACTATTTCGATCGCAGTGAACAGTGTATGGTTGATAAAGAGTTCGGCGATAGATATTAATACTAAGATCAGATCCAACTGCAAAGGAAAATTTTGTGCTACTCCAAAACACTAAAATCTTAAATATTCCTGAGAATATTACTAACGTAATAAAAAGCAATGTTATCGGCAAAATAACTTGGCTAGGTTCTGTGATATTTAATATAGATGCTATTGATTGAAAAAAATGATGATTAAAAATTTTTTCAGGTGAGCTTAAGGCATTGAGGAATGGCAACACAGATCCGAGGCTTAATACTTCCATTAAGGATGTTATAAGCATTAATATTAGTAGAATAAAAAATTGCACGCGTCGACGACTTCCTAAATGATGCAATAGATTTAATAATAAAATATGAGTTGAGTAAGTCGTATTCTTGTAAAAAAACATTTAGACTCCGTTTAATTTCAATAAAAACTATGAATTACTTTTATATCACATGTAAATATAGATTAATAATGACTGTATATTGTTATATTGTTATATTATTATCAAATAATATAATTTATATTGCTTGAGAAAATATAAAATTTTATTTGCGACTATAAACCTCAGAAAATTGAGCTTAGATAAAAAAACATTATGTCTAATCATACAAACTATAAAAGTTAAACTTTTTCGCTTTTAAATCATTAGGAGAAATTGAAAGAATAGAGTTTTGAGGCCAATTAATATTTAAGTAAGAATCATTCCAAATAATGCAGCGCTCACTCTCTGAATTATAAAAATTAGTAACTTTATAACAAAGCTCCGCCTCATTTGTTAATGTTAAAAAACCATGAGCAAATCCCTTTGGAATCCACAACTGTTTTTTATTCTCTGCCGACAAAACATGAGTGACATGCTTTCCAAAAGTTGGGGAAGATTTTCGAATGTCAACCGCCACATCAAAAACTTCACCTTGAATCACTCTAACCAACTTTCCTTGAGCATGCGGTTGTAATTGATAATGAAGTCCACGCAATACTCCCTTTACTGATTTTGAATGGTTATCCTGAACAAAATTAACGTCTAATGACGTTGCCTCTCTAAAATCTTGCAAATTAAAACTTTCAAAAAAAAATCCTCGGTCATCTTCAAAAACTTTAGGTTCAATAAGTAATACATCAGGGATATCTAGAGGGGTGACTTTCATTTGTTCGATTTAGCTTTTAAATCTTGATGGAGATATTGGCCATATTGATTCTTTAAAAAGGGTACGGCAAGCCTTTCTAATTGAGAGTCAACTATCCATACCTGAGTAAAAATAATCTCTTCTGGGCGAACTAATTTTAGACCTTGTCTATTTTCTATTTTTACAATGAAACGACTGGTATTTAAAAGCGATTCATGTGTGCCTGTATCAAACCATGCATAATCTCGGCTCATGATTTCAACTTGAAGTTTTTGTTGGTCTACATAAAGTTGATTAAGATCGGTAATTTCAAACTCACCTCTTGCTAAAGGTTTTAGTGTTTTGGCCATTTTTACAACATCTCTATCGTATAAATATAATCCTGTGATCGCATAATTTGATTTGGAATTTTTAGGTTTTTCTTCTAATGAGACTACGTTTTTATTTCGGTTAAATTCTACAACACCATATTTTTCTGGGTCTTGAACATGATAGGCAAAAATAGTTCCTCCATCGTCATTTTGCATAGCATTTAATAAAAGATCATTTAAATCATGTCCATAGAAAATATTATCGCCCAAAATCAGTGTTTACAAATCATTACCTATTAAATTTTCACCCAAGATAAAAGCTTCAGCTAAGCAATTTGGTGAGGGTTGAATGCAATTTTGAATATTAATGCCCTATTGCGAACTGTCTTTTAGTAAATATTGAAAACGAGGAATGTCTTAAGGTGTTGAAATAAGTAAAATATCTCGAATACCTGCAAGCATCAAAACACTCAAGGGATAATAAATCATTGGCTTATCGTAAATAAGAAGAAGTTGTTTAGAAACAGTCTGTGTCAAAGGATAAAGACAAGTGCAAGAACTTCCCGCCAAGATAATGCCTTTTCTATAGAGTATTTTTTCATTTAATTTTAACTTTTAATTATCTGAGAGATCGCATCTTCTGCTTCATTCTCCCAGTGAGAAAATTCTATCATAAAGGTATTTTTAAACTTTTTCGTATTCAATCTGGAATTTTTTGGTCGCACTGCAACTTGAGGGTATTGTGATGAAGGAATGGGATGCACATCACTTTTTTTGATTTTTAATTCAATTTTAAAAGATTCCAAAATATCCAGTATTTTTCTTGTATATAAATACCAATTTGTTTCACCCTCTGGTACCACATGATATGTGCCAAAGATGTCTGAATCATACTGTTGGTGAAGATGTTGAATAATAATTTGAATAGCTTTACTTAATGTTTTTACAGAAGTGGGAACTCCCCACTGATCATCAACAACATTGAGTGAAGTTTTTTCTTGGGCTAACTTAATGATCGTTTTTAAAAAGCTATCTCCATGAGATGAAAAAACCCAACTTGTTCTTAAAATAAAATGTTTGGGATGTTGTCTTACAAATTCCTCGCCTTGCCATTTTGTTTTTCCATAAACCGATAAAGGATTTACTAAGTCCCCTTCAAGATAAGCATCTTTTTTTAAGCCATCAAAAATGTAATCAGTTGAAATATAAATAATTGGAATATCAAGTGTTTTCGCAGTCTCAGTTAATGCTTTTGGTGCTAATGCATTGACTTTATATGCCAAATCTTTTTCATTTTCTGCTTTATCTACATTAGTGTAGGCAGCTGCATTAATAATCAAGTCTGGTTTAATTCTATAAATTAAATCTTCAATTGCTTGAGTGTCTTTTAAATCTAGAGTATTACGATCTGTCGCAATAACTTTATGAAATTTTTTTAAGTCAGATTTTAATTGATAGCCTAATTGTCCATTTTTTCCTGTAAGTAAAATTTTCATGAATATTGCTTTTGAACCCAATTCTGATATTCGCCTGAAATCACATGATTGACCCATGCTTCATGTTCTAGATACCAAAGTACTGTTTTACGAAGTCCTGTCTCAAAAGTTTCTTCTGGTCTCCAACCTAAATCATGCTCTAACTTCGATGCATCAATCGTATAGCGCCTGTCGTGACCGGGCCTATCTTTAACAAAAGTGATTTGATCGGCATAACTTTTACCATCCGATTTTGGTTTAAATTCATCCAAAATAGAGCATAAAGTTTCAACGACTTCTAAATTTGTTTTTTCATTCCAAACGCCGACGTTATAAGTTTCACCAATTTTTCCTTTACTTAAAACTTCGCAGATAGCACTGCAATGATCTTTGACATAAAGCCAATCACGAATTTGTTCACCATCGCCATAAATAGGCAAAGGTTTGCCTTTTAAAGCATTCAAAATACATAAAGGAATCAATTTTTCAGGAAATTGGTATGGGCCATAATTATTGGTAGAGTTAACTATAAGAACTGGCAACCTATAAGTCTGAAACCACGCGCGGACCAGATGATCGCTCGCGGCCTTGCTAGCGCTATAAGGGCTATTAGGCTTATAAGGATCTTTTTCGTTTGAGGGGTGATCAGTTAATTTAAGTGATCCATATACTTCATCTGAGGATACATGTAAAAAACGAAAATCTTCTTTTAAATTTTTATCTAAGTCATTCCAATAACTTCTCGCTGATTCAAGCAGGTGGTAAGTACCTACAATATTGGTTTCGATAAAGTCTTTGGATTCCTTAATTGATCGATCCACATGACTTTCAGCAGCAAAGTTTACGATTGCTTTTACCTGGTATTTTTTTAAGACGCTTGAGACTAAATCACGGTCCCCAATACTGCCTTGTAGAAAATGATGGTGAGGATTTTTGTCTAAAGAGGATAAGTTTTCTAAATTACCAGCATAGGTTAATAAATCTAAAGTGACTACATCTTCGTTTGATTTACTGAACCAATCTAATACAAAATTAGAGCCAATAAAGCCTGCAGCACCTGTCACGAGAATAGTCATATTACAATTTTATCATTACGACCAAGGTTTATGCTTTTAAGGGCGTTTAATCAAAGACATTTTAAGCGGATGTTTTAACTAAAATTCTATTCATTTGTAAATTTTTCAAAAAAAAGTAAAAATTAATTCCATCTGCGGTTCGTAGGAAATATAAGGCATTCCACCTTTTTAAATTAGGATATGTAAAGTAATACTTTACAATAAGTCATTGATTTACTTGAAATTTTTAACATCGTCCCCATATTTAAAATGACTAGCAAATTAAGTGCTGGCATTTTTTTTAAGGAAATAAATATTATGGCTTCACAAGCTCAAATTACAGCGAATTAAGAAAGCCCTCAAAAATCTAGGGGTCCTAACTCAATCGAGGGCAAGAAGAAATTTAGTCTGAACGCCGTCACAAAACTAAGAATTCTCCAAGCACCTATACCGCCCAGAGTTTAGTCTCGAAATCATCCACATAAATAAACCAGCCATTTTGTAATCTTGACCCTAGATATAAAAATGCGTCTAAATCCCAATCATGAGTTGGTTGAAAAAATAGAGAAAAAAGAAAAAGAATAAATGCCCCAATGATTGGAATATATCTAAGATAAGAATTTAAGAAATCTTTAAATTGCATTGAAAGGGCGCTAACCTCCGGTGAGATGGTCAACGCTAAGTGAAATCATATTTTTATTATTATCAAAAGATGCGCTATATAAATTTGCATTTAAATTACATATTTCCGATTCAAGCTGAACAACATAATAACAACTTCCCAATTTATTCTCATGAAAAAGTTTTTGCATATCAATAAAACTTACCTCGCGAGGCTTTTGAATACCCAATTTCACAATTTCGAAATTTGAATTTTCTTCGGAATAAATTCTAACTCGAAACGGCACTTCTTCATCAGAGTGTCCGAAAATAGCTAAAATTGAATGAAACTCTATAGAGTCTAGGCTGTTTTCTTTATTATTTGACCCTATTTTAAATGGTGCAAATTTAAGAGCTCTAGATCCTAATTGAGCATCTGAAAAATTGTGTGAATGAATTCCATCAAAAAGTTTATGATTATCTTTATTACATAAAATAGTATTTACATAAAACTCTCTATGAGAGCCAGATAACGGTTTTAAAACTATCCAGGATTCAAGCTTACCAATCAAATCGTTTTCAGGAAAAAGTGATGACACTCTTACCGAATCAAAAGATTTTATTTCTAAGGTTTTTTTGCTTATAGGGACTTCACAGCTTTTATGAGTGAATAACTCTACAATAAAAACTGAACCAAGACTGCAGCATTCCCCAAAATACATTAAAGCATCAATTGAGGGAAAAACAGGAAATGCAATAACATGATTCTTTAATAAAATCTTATCTAGAATTTTAGTCCGAGAAAAGGGACTGTCGTGAAAACAAGTGGTTACTAAGCGATCCTTGGAAAATAAGAATGAAAACCCAAGAGATAGATCAAGTTCTTCCGACAAATCTCCTCTGTGAATGATTTCAATTTTCCCATCTCCCTGGCTGAAATGTACTGCAAAATTAGAATTTAGGGGATAAATGCGCCTATCACCTAATTTTTTTATTTGTTTTTTTTTAAAAACTCTTGATAACAAATTTAAAAGTCTAGAGCTAGGGAGTGGCATCGGAAAAGAATGAGTGAAAGCAGAAAAATTATTCCAAGAACCCCAAAATCTTAATTGGCCATCTGATCCCCCATGATTTATTCTAATTTGGTCATGAATGCAGAGAACAACACAAAAAGTAGGTTTAGTTTTACATTTTTTGTAATCAATTTTTATTGAAAGAATTTGTCTGAAGTTTAAATCATGAATTGTAGATCTGATAGGTAAAAAATTTTCATCAGTTAATGAAAGTATGAATTTACCTTTAGATCTAAAACCATAATTAGTAGAAAAAAAATTATACAGGATGATTTCAGTCTGATCTTCGATGAAAGGAATAAATCCAATAACACTGCGACCATTAAATATATTTTTTTTAAGGCTATTTAATGCTAATTTTTTTTCTGTATCTATATTTTTGAGTAAATCTTCCCGGTACTTAAAATGTAAATATTGAAAGAAAAAATTTTGCAGTTTCAATTTAAAATAATTGGTTAGCAATTTTAAATCCAACCTGAATTTTGTTTTAGTTTAGAGTATCATAATTTCAGTTTTTAAAAATTAAAATTTGCTAAAAAAATGATTCAAATCTAAACACTAATATTCTAAAAAATATAATTAGGTGAAATAATTTTTCTATGTGGCGCTCCAGGAAAGGTAACTTGCAAATGAAGAGAATCGTCATTCTGACTGGTAACGAACTGAGACATCAATACTTTCGGCTTAAAGTAGCATCTGCTGAAAATATCTCTGTATTGGCCTCTTACTGTGAGAGCGACGAGAAGAGCTTAAAGAATCGAACGAACCAGAATCCAAATTCCTCTGACTTACAAAAACTTCACGCTATTGCTCGTGAGCAAGCTGAAAGAGACTTTTTCGAAGAGGCTGTAGGTAGCATAGAAGACAAATCAAAATTCAGGGTTATACCCAAAGGTTCAATTAATGATGAGAACATCGTCAAAGAAATAAAAGCCCTGAGCCCTGATCTTCTCGTGTGTTATGGATCATCGCTTATCAAGTCAAGCTTGCTTAATGATTACGCGGGGCGTTTTTTGAATGCACATATAGGGCTATCGCCATATTACCGGGGGAGTGGCACAAATGTATGGCCATTAATTAATGGAGAGCCATTTATGGTAGGTGCGACTTTTATGTATATAGATGCAGGTATTGATACTGGAAAAATTATTCATCAGATAAGAGCGGAATTTTTTATCGGGGACAGCCCGCACTCAGTGGGGAATCGCCTAATTAAAAAAATGACTGCCACTTATTGTGAAATTATAAGAAAGTTCGATTCGCTCACAGACCAAGTTCAGCCAGTTAATGAAGGCTCTTTGTACCTAATGAAGCATTTTGACTCCGACGCATGTGATCGGCTGTATGAAATGTGTCAATCTGAAATGATTTATAACTACTTGACCAGACCGATAGACTGGAAGTATCCAATTATAGTTCAGAACTTATTTTTGGAGAAATGAAATCAGAGCAGTAATGTATCACTACATACGCAGATACGACCCAGTATTGCCTAACTTTAGATATCTAGATATAGATAACTTCAGGAAGCAATTAGACCATTTTGATGCTGAGTTTGGATATGTATCATTCGACGAATGGTGCGGTTTTGTTAATAACGGCACCGTCCCCGAAAAAACAGGCAAGGTAGTACTTACCTTTGATGACGCAATGCGTTGTCATTATGACTATGTGTTTCCAGAGCTTTTAAGTCGGGGACTATGGGGAATTTTTTATGTCCCGACGTCTCCTTATGCGGACGATATCATTTTGGATGTACATCGGATCCATCTTCTTTGTGGCGCTTTTTCTGGAATGAAACTACTTGAAGTTGCTAACTCTATGATTTGTGAGGAAATGATTCCGGATGAGAAAATTGAGGAGTTCCGAAACGAAACTTATACACGCCAACAGAATGCAGTCGGTGTTTCCGAGTTCAAGCGCTTAATGAATTACTTTATAGCCTACAAATACCGGACTACGGTTATCGATAAGATTGCAAATAATCTGGAGTTTTCTTTTAATAGAGATATGTTTTATGTTCCTTTCGAGCAGCTTCTCGAAATGAAGCGGAAAGGAATGGTTATCGGATCGCATTCGCACAGTCATCCCGTTATGAGCAAGTTATCCGCTTCGGCTCAACAGAATGAATTGGAAAAATCGTTTGCGATACTGGGGGATTTAGTAGAAACGAACCATAGGACTTATTGTCATCCATATGGCGGCTTTCATAGTTTCAACAAAGATACGGTTGATGTGCTTGACAGGCTTGGTGTAACTTACTCATTTAACGTTGAAAGCCGTGAAATTCAGGAATCAGACTACATCCGTTCGAGATATCACTTGCCTCGTTTCGACTGTAATTTGTTTCCGCACGGCAAGGCGTCTTAAGCGAAGAAATTTTAAGGCATATGCACAAGTAAGATATTACGACTCTACAAAAGATATTGATTCTCTATCAGGCAGTATTGGGATTTCAGGGCAGTTCTAGTTTATTGTCTGCTAGTTTTTATGGGTATAAAAAAACTACCTCTCGGTGGCTTCTTACTTTAACTAGGATGTGGTGGAGCTGGGGGGAATCGAACCCCCGTCCGTAAGCACTCTACAGAAAGTTCTACATGTTTAGCTATCGTTGTTTTTGTTTAACGGTTCAATCACCAACGAGCAAGCAATTTCGCCGCGAGTCACCTTGGTTTAATTATTAGTTAAGTAACCCAACCAATAACGAGTCTCTCTTTATGACGCTGCTGTGGTTACCCACCCGACCGAGAGACCCTTCGGTGCAGCGTCCAGCTGGATTAAGCAGCTAGAGCGTAAGTTTCGTCGTTTGCGACTATACTTGTTTCTAGATGGATTTACGAGGTAACTAGGCCTCGACATGCCCTCACCTGCTTTGCAACCCACGTCGAAACCGGGTCAGCCCCAAAGCAAGCATTCATTATACTACTTCTTATTAGCCGCCCGCATGATTCTTGCCTTGTCCCGTTCCCAATCGCGCTCCTTTTCAGCGTTACGTTTATCATATTGTTTTTTACCCTTAGCCAACCCTATTTGGATTTTGATACGCCCACCTTTAAAGTGCATATCGATGGGCACTAGGGTGTAACCGGAACGCTCGACTTTACCAATAAGCTTTGCAATTTCTTCATTATGTAAAAGAAGTTTTCGGGTGCGAATCGCGTCAGGACGAATGTGCGTTGATGCGGCGCCCATCGGCGTAATATGGCACCCGATAAGATAAATTTCACCGCGCTGAATAATGACGTAAGCCTCCTTGAGGTTTGTTCGATTGTCCCGAATAGCTTTCACTTCCCAACCTTCTAATACAATACCCGCTTCATATTTTTCTTCGATGAAGTAGTCGTGAAACGCTTTTTTGTTTTGAACAATACTCATAGAAACCAAGTAATCCTTTAAAATTGGGTATTTTACGCTAAATCAATTTACCCCATGGCAGATGTTAAAAAAAATGTGATCGTGAATCACTCGGCGGATCAAATGTTTAACCTTGTCGATCGCATTGAAGACTATCCCGTGTTTTTGCCCTGGTGTGGCGGCACAAAAGTGTTGGAGCGAAATGATGACATCACAAGAGCCTCAATCCATATTAAATATAGTGGGGTCAGTCAAAGTTTTACTACACAAAATACTAAATATTACCCTCATCGTATTGATTTGAAACTCATTGATGGACCTTTTAAAGTATTGGAAGGCTATTGGATTTTTAAGAAAATTAATGAAGAGGCATGTAGCATCGAATTTCATTTACATTACGAGTTTTCAAACTTCATTTTAGATAAATTGATCTCCCCCATATTCAGTCAAATTGCGAACACCTTTGTCGATGGTTTTGTGAGCCAAGCTGATAA